>Ga0214919_10000809_pt1 | contig 53195 bp, 49 predicted proteins | sample LL1503_MetaG_FD_177994 | JGI IMG/M metagenome (GOLD analysis project Ga0214919, IMG submission 177994) | Freshwater microbial communities from Lake Lanier, Atlanta, Georgia, United States - LL-1503 | ecosystem: Environmental > Aquatic > Freshwater > Lake | place: USA: Georgia | collected... | reverse complement strand
GCCTTAGACCTTTATTGCAAGTCCAACTTCAGACGGCCATGCAAACAGATACCAAATCACTTGTTCGTGATCATGAAGTGGAAGTGGACCGAAGAAGTAAATTAGTTAGCATCATGGGCGGTAAGTGGACGACCTACCGAATCATGGCGGAGGATACCTTAGATATTTTAGAAACGGAAGTTTTGCATGTCCAAAAGTCTCTATGTTTGACTAAAAACCATCCGATCATGGGGGGAGATGATTTTGATGCGGACCTCTTTCTTAATTCGGAGATTTTGACTGCAGAAACGCGCAGACACTTATATGAAACCTACGGTTCATTGGCCCCGAGGGTAATTGAATTTTGTCAGCATATACCTCAAGGCACTGAATTACTGTTGGACGGCCTCCCTTACTTGCAAGGGGAAATTGACTATTTGAAAAAACATGAAATGGCTACATGCTGGGATGATGTGGTAAACCGGCGCTGGGGTATAGGATTGCGTGATGAGGTATTGGGCAGGAAACTTGAGGACATAAAAAAAGAGGCTTTCGCCTCTATTTCTTAATATTCATCCTCATTAAAGAAGAAGTCGTCTTTGGTCGGATAATCTGGCCAAATTTCTTCGATACTTTCGAAGGGTTGCCCATCATCTTCTAATTCTTGTAGATTTTCAACCACTTCTAAAGGAGATCCTGTACGGATGGCAAAATCAATTAATTCATCTTTTGAAGCAGGCCAAGGGGCATCTTCTAAATAGGAGGCTAGTTCTAGTGTCCAATACATAGGATATAAATTTATGCTTAAAACGTATTATTGAAAAATATTTCTAAATTTTGTATTACGAATTGAAATTACTTCGCTTCGGTTTGCAAAAGTAAAATAAAAAAATATTTATAAAAGATTTATTTTTTAAATTTTACATAAATATAAAATAAGTGCCAAATTGGCCCTATTTAAGACATTAATATGAAGAAAAATCCGGGTGTGCAAGTGGAAGTTTGTACCTATTCATTCATTTCTTGTTTAGCTGCTGATCGTGCGGGTGCCAATCGTGTCGAATTATGTGCGTCACCATGGGAGGGGGGAACAACTCCATCAGGGGGGTTATTGAGGCAAGTATTAGCACAAACCAACATAGAAGTTCATGCGATGCTTAGGCCCCGCGGTGGAGATTTCTGTTATGACTCTTATGAAAAAGATACGATGGAAGCGGAGGCCATGGCATTAATCGAGGCAGGAGTTCATGGCCTTGTATTGGGCGCTTTGCTTCCAAATGGTGAAATAGATTATGCATTTATGGAGCGAATTCGTAAGGCGACCGGAACGATACCATTAACATTTCACCGAGCGATTGATGTTTCCAAAGAACCATTATTAGTCATGGAGGCATTGATTTCGTTGGGATTTACAAGGATATTAACTTCGGGTCAGCGAGATAAAGCGCTTGATGGTATTTTAAATATTGCCCAAATGATCCATGCGTCGAATGCCCGTATTGAGATTATGGTGGGCAGTGGAGTTCATCCCGATAATTGCCAGGAATTCTTGCAAATTGGCGTAGACGCCATTCATTTAAGCGCGCGGGCCATGAAAGATTCCCAAATGGAGTATAGGAGACCGAACATTTCCATGGGTGGAATTCCAGGAATTTCCGAATTTGAAATTATGTATGCTAGCGAAGATTTAATCCGCGAAACCGTAAAAAAGGTTAGCGAATATTAATCTTCATAAAGCGCTAATTCGATCCAACGATCTTGAGGAACTGTCCTCAAATCATATAATGGCACCTTATTTCTTTGGTAGGCAGGGATAGCAAAATCTTTTTCAGAAGGCCCACCATTTTTGTATAGGTCGACTAGTTTAGCAAATCGAACTACCTCATTTTCCACGTCAACGTTCTGGCCACCAGCTCCATAATCGTCAAAGTCAAATTTGTCTCCCGCTTGTAAAATGGATGCCGGAGTACCTTGCTTATATCCTTCGGTACTTCCTCGGTGAAACTTATCTAGGTCATCATTTTCGTGTTCAAAACCAGCGGCAATGACGGTTAAATAAAGATCATCCTGTAAATCTTCATCCGTCGATATACCAAACTTGATCATATCAGCTTGCTCACTAATCCTGGCTTGCAAATACTCTACAATGATATCCTGCTCACTCATGACTAAGTCTCTCTTGCTGCTGGTTGAGACCGTTACTAAAATTCTTTTTGCTCCTTTGATTTCTTGCGAATTAAGAAGTGGAGATTCTAAGGCATCTGAAATAGCCATTAATGCCCTTTCTTCTCCTTGGCCTAAGGCTGAACTCATCATGGCCTGTCCAGCATTTTTCAATACTTTCTTGACATCCATAAAGTCCGTATTGACATCACCTGGTTTTGCGATCACGTCAACGACACTTTTTACGGCTTTTGCAAGTACATCGTCTGCTTTTGAGAATGCATCTTTTAAGGCTAAATCTTTATGGATTTCAGCTAATTTATCATTCATGACCACCAAAACGGTGTCACAATAAGTTTTAAGTTCTTCAATTCCTTTTAAGGCATAATTTATTTTTTCTTTCCCCTCCCACTTGTAAGGTGCTGTCACTATGCCGACGGTCAAGAGTCCTTTTTCACGAGCTAATTGGGCGATCACTGGAGCCGCCCCCGTCCCTGTACCACCACCCATTCCAGCTGTGATGAATACCATTTCAGTTTCATCGGTCAAAACTTTACTAAGCTCTTCTTTACTTTCGATGGCAGCTTGTCGGCCTACCTCAGGATCCGTTCCCGCACCTAAACCTTGATTTCCAAGTTTAATTTTTGTTTTGACAGAATTGGAAGCCAAGGCTTGTGAATCAGTATTGCAGATAATTAAATCTGCTCCTTTAATGTGCAGCTTATCCATGTGGCGAACGGCATTAGAGCCACCACCGCCAATTCCAATAACCTTAATGATTGACTTAAACGAAGATTCGGGAACTATTTCCATATTATGATCAAAGAAAGAAGGATTCAAGTTATTCATATGTTAAAAAAGCTTGTACTATTATGTATTTAAAATTCACTTATTAGTCATTGCCCCAGCGCCACTCATTGCCTAATTCTAATTCCCTCCTGAGATTTTCTTTGATGAAAAAATCACGTGTTGAATAGAAGTCAAGTCGTTTGGCAGGAAAATTATTCGTGTTTGCCATTCCATAAAGTAACATGGCGGTATATTTCACTGTGTTTTCCATTTCTTTCTTATTGACTAAGTCAAACACATCGCAATTCGCATGATAGCAGTCCAATACACTTTTCTGTAATTTTCCCATGGGCGCACTGGCAGGAATTCCTTCGAGTAAAAAGGATTGATGATCTGAATGCAAACCGGCGGAATTCTCAAGTTCATTCGCGAATTTTTCGTCGATAGATTTAATCTTGTCGCCAATTTCTTTCAACAATGGCATGAGCTCTTTTCTTCCTCCTCCATTAAATCCGTTCACATTATTGGTCATGTCTAAATTGATCATATAGACGATTTGGTCTATGTCACCTGATTTTTTCGCTCGTTCTATGTAGGCTTTCGAACCCAACAATCCACCTTCTTCTCCCATAAAGGCAACAAATTCAATCGTACGCTTACTTTTTAATCCCAATGATTTGAATGTTCGAGCGATATCAATGACCGAAAAGGAACCAATTCCGTTGTCAATGGCCCCTGTCGCTAAATCCCATGAATCTAAATGGCCGCCAATAATAATTTTCTCGTGTTTGTATTTTCGATTATCTCCTTTTAATGTAGCTACTACATTTCTAGCTTTTATCGGTTGGCTAACATTGTGCATCTCAATTAATCCCAATAATCCCGGTTGGTCTTTTAACCATTTTCGGATTTCAATTCCACTTTCATAGGAAACACAAACGGCAGGAATGGAAATCAAATTCCCAGTTACTGACGCTGTTCCCGTTAATAACACTTGACCTTTAACGCTGTTTGAAAATATAACGCCAATGGCACCATATTGTATGGCAAGTGCTGTTTTTTCGGATCGATGTAAATTTTTTGTTCCTGGAGCGGCATCTAATAAACCGATATTGGCTAAAACGACTTTGCCTTTAACTAAGTCCTTTTTAGACTCAAAGTCGGCATCCAAGCCATTGCCCACATCCACGATGGTTCCTTGAATGTTCGCTTCCACAGGAGTCATGGCGAGTGAAACTACTTGTATTTCCCTGAAGTCATCTGATTTTGGCGGAGCGACTGATAAAGTTACGGTGTCTCTGGCCCATGCTTCAACTTGAAATCCCTGATATTTTACATCGCGAAATCCATAATCTTTGAACATTTTGTAGACATACTCCTCTGCTTTTTTTCCTTGAGGACTTCCGGTTAATCGATGGCCTATTTTAGTGCAAGCATCTCCTAAAGTGGTATAAGCCTTTGAGTTATTTTCAACCTCCTCTTTTATTCGTTTGAATACATCTTCAAGACTTTCTTCCCCACCTAAAGGGGTCGAACTTGTGGAAACTAACAAAACTGAAATTGAGAGAAATAAAGTAAAAATTCTTTTCATAGGTTGATGGATAGAACCGAGTTGAAAACCTTTTAGAAAATTAGTTTTTTTTCAGTAAAATACCAAAGTTAAAAGCGATTTGATGGATATAATTTATCTTATGGGTTTAAAGGGCAAGGCATTTCCGCTTTTTGATTTCTCTTTAATTGCGTGCACCAAAAATCCATTTCCTTTTCCGGAATGGGTTTTCCTTGATAATAGGTTTTGATTTTCCCCGTTGCAGCCTGTATATTTTGTTGGCCTAGGTCAATTAACACCTCCAAAACAATGCAGCGTGTGGCAATTTGATTTTCGGGTACACCTAATAACCTGAGTCCACTTTTTATTTGATCAATTTTGCCTGTGGAATATTTCCTAGCCCGACTACAATACAAACTGGACATCAGTATATTTTCAGCCGTTTGTTTTACATCCAAGGAATCAAATTTTTTCTTGTAGGCCGGAAGGTTTTGAATGAAAAATTGGAATAATTGATTATCCGTATCTAACATCACTCGCTGCATTAATAGAAATGACATTTTATCAAGATACTGATCAGGCTTTACTGAATTGGCAAGCTTATTAACGACTTCCATATTTTTTACTGTATCCATCGTATATCGAGCGAATAGCGCCACTGATAACATATTATCAAAATCTTGATCTCCTGCATCAAATTTCTTGAGGTTAGCGACCATATTTTTATTCATGTCTTTCGCCTTATTTAAAATCAACTGAATTCCATCGATGGTATTGGTTTCGTCTCCTACGGGCTCGACATTAATTACTTTACCTTCCGGTGAAAAAACAATAAAGGAGGGAGTTGATGGAACAAATATTTTATTCTTTCTTAGAAATAAGCCATTCTCTCTTTTGCTTAAATCCAATTGGTAGGCTAAAAAATGAGTTGACAAATACGATTTGATTTTGGGGTCGCGCAATGTTTTATCATAGGCCATGCAATGAGAACATGTGGGCAGATATGCTTCGAAAAATATGGGCTTGTTTTCTTTGGCAGCTTTGGCAAATATTTGCTCAAAACTCTCTAAAGGCCTAAATGAAGGATTTTCTGTTTTGCTTTGTCCTAAAGCAATTTGTTGAATGAAGAGGAATAGAATTAAAATTTTCTTTCGCATAAACCTATTTTTTTTCAAAAATACATTATCCTGCCCAATTTTCTCTATCTAAATTTCGATAGGTAATGGCCTCTGCTACATGCGCCAAGTCAATTTGATGTGTTTGACTTAAATCTGCGATCGTTCTTGCCAACTTCAAAATTCGGTCATAAGCTCTGGCGGAAAGTTGTAAATTATCCATCGCGCGTTTGAGTAATTGTTGGGATGCTGTATCCAATTGGCAAATCTCCTTGACCATTTGTGATGACATACTTGCATTCGAATAGGTATTGGCGGATCCTTCAAAACGTTTCTTCTGCATGTCAACGGCCTTTATCACTCTTTGGCGTATCGTTTCGCTATTTTCTGTTGGCTTTTCTGAAGTCATTTCCTCATAATAAATAGGGGTAATCTCTACATGCATGTCGATTCGGTCTAATAATGGGCCCGAAATTTTATTTAAATATTTACGAACATTTTCAGACCCACATGTGCAAGTCTTGATTGGATGATTGTAAAACCCACAGGGGCAGGGGTTCATGCTGGCTATCAACATGAAGTTGGCCGGAAATTCGACCACCCACCTGGCCCTAGAAATATGAATGCTTCGATCTTCAAGCGGTTGGCGCAACACCTCTAACACATGTCTTGAAAATTCCGGCAACTCATCTAAAAAAAGAACGCCATGATGTGCTAATGAAATTTCCCCAGGTTGGGGAACAGATCCACCGCCAATTAAAGCTACGGATGAAATTGAATGGTGCGGCGATCGAAATGGCCTATTGGCAATGAGTGCTTTTTTATCACTTAATTTTCCTGCCACTGAATGTATTTTGGTCGTTTCGAGGGCTTCTTGGAGCGTCATTGGGGGTAATATACTTGATATTCTTTTAGCCAACATCGTTTTACCAGCACCTGGCGGACCTATCATAATAAGGTTGTGTGCCCCAGCAGCGGCAATTTCCATGGCCCTTTTAGCGTGTACCTGACCTTGAACATTCGAAAAGTCAAGCTCAAAATCGTTGCTTTGATGAGTAAATAATTCATCAAGGTTGATCAACGTTTTATGATGTATCGTTTTGCCTCGTAAAAACTGGACGGTCTCTTGTAGCGTTTCCATCCCAAAAACTTCCACCTCAGAGACAATGGCAGCTTCTTTGGCATTCTGTTTGGGTAATATTATTTTAAAAATACCTTGTTTTTTGGCCTCTAAAACCATGGGTAATGCCCCTTTTATGGGTCTTAGATCACCATTTAATCCTAATTCTCCCATGATTACATAGTGATCTAAATCAGGGAAACTAATTTGTTCAGAGGCATGTAAAATGGAAAGTGCTATGGGTAAATCGTAAGCTGACCCCTCTTTGCGGATATCGGCTGGGGCCAAATTGATAATCACTTTTCTACGCGGGAAAAAGAATCCTATTTGCTTTAAGGAAGATTCTACTCGAAGGATGGATTCTTTAATGGTTGAATCGGGGAGGCCAACCAAAAAGCATTTGGTGCCTTGGCTCACATTGGTCTCAATGGTAATTAACGAAGCGGATACCCCAAAAACAGAGCTTCCATATGTTTTTGCGAGCATAGTGGCGAATTGATTGACTCAAATCTAGCCCTTATTTCGCTCAATAAATGTCAAATTTGATTAGTTAGTTGGACTTTTTCCGAACTTATCAATAAGTTGGACTTCACCCCAAAAATCACCGGATGGTTTGCTGGAACATGGCCTAATGGAAAATCGAAAGCTATGGGGAAATGATAATCTTCTGTATGCTCTAAAATTAATTCCTGCGCAGATTTTCCGATTGTTAATGGAGCCTCATTGCAATCGGTAAATCCACCGATGATCATGCCGACAAGTCCCTCAAAATATCCTGATCGTTTTAATTGGACCAACATGCGATCTACGTGATATAGTCTTTCGCCTATTTCCTCAATCACTAAAATTTTTCTATCCGGTTTCCTAAAGCTTTTGGAACCCATTAAATGCGTCAATAAGGAAAGATTTCCGCCGATTAATTCTCCTTGAACCTCGCCTAAGATATTGGATGGATGTGGGTTACATGTGTAATTGGCATGTCCATTAAACAGCACCTCGTTCAATGCCTGCAGAGAAAATTCTCCTCCTTTTTGGCAAAAATTATTGGGCATGGGGCCATGAATTCCGGCAACGCCTAATTTATCAATGTGCATTAATAATGCGGTGATATCTGAAAATCCCACAATCCATTTCGGATTTTGCAAGAATAGTGAAAAATCTATTTCGTCCAATAAACGACTCGTTCCATAGCCACCTCTGATTGGAAATATGGCTTTAATTTCTGGGTTATCTAACGCTTTTTGAAGGTCATTCAAGCGTTCTGCATCGGTACCTCCAAAACCAAAATGCTGGGATAAATAATGCTCACCGCGATCGACACGCAATCCCCATTTTTCAAGTACTTCAATTCCTTTTTCCCAGGCATTTGAGTTGGTATGTGATGCCGGGGATAAAACCGAAACCAGGTCACCAGATTTTAATAATGGGGGAATTGCCATAGGAAAATTAGTAGATAGCAAATATCTACGTTTTTTTATTCATACCCAAGGCCTAAATTTTGTATTATTGCAAAAAAAATATTGTTGAAAGTTCACAAATCGCTTGACTTAGTTCACCCTTGTTACAATCCGCACTTACATTGGGCGCAGGATTTGGCGCATTATTATGGGCTATTTGTCAAGGTATTACCCAAAGACCTACCGATTGCAGTTTATGTCGTGAATGATGGAAGTTCACAGGGGATTAATGAACAAGATATTCTTTATTTAAACGCTCAAATTCCTCATTTTCATTACATTGATTTGCCTAAAAATTTAGGGAAGGGAGGGGCTTTGAGAGAAGCTATAAAACAAACGAATGCGGAGATAATTATCTACACAGATGCTGATTATCCATATAAGTTGGAAAATGCATTAGAGATGTATCGAAAATTGGATGAAGAAAATCTTGACGTAGTTGTCGGGGTTCGAGATGAGCATTATTATGATCAATTGCCCTTAGCACGTAAAATTTTCTCATTGAGTTTAAAAGTAATGAATTACTTGTTTTTCCCTCGACTAAAAGTCAAGGATACGCAATCTGGACTGAAAGGATTTAACCAAAAAGGTAAGATTATATTTCTAAAAACGCAGATTTCAGCGTTTTTATTTGACATGGAATTTCTGGTGATGGCATCTAACCAAAAGGATATTCGTATGGATTGGATTTATGTTCAGGTTCGTGAGGGGATCCAATTTTCAAGCATGAAGTTCAAGACTATTTTAACCGAGTTATTTAATTTCGGGTCAATTTTGGTTCGAAGAATGATTAATTAGTCGTATGGCCACACCTAAAATCATGATTACCTTGGATGTTGAAGAGTGTGATATACCCATAGAATATGGGTTTGATATCTCATTGGAGGAGCAGTTAGAGGTCTCAAGAAAGGGCTTGAACAAATTCATGGAATTAGTTGACTCCTTTGAAATCCCCATCACGATCTTTTGTACGGGGGTTTTTGCAGAAAATAATCCTGATTGGATTTCAACATTACATCCCAGGCATGAATTGGCTTCACATGGGTATTATCATGGAAGTTTTGACGCGAAAAAGGATTTGAAATCATCGAAGGATCTTTTAGAAAAATTGAGTGGCCGTAAGGTTGCAGGTTTTCGGATGGCGAGAATGCAATATGTGGATGAGACTGAAATCAAATTGGCCGGTTATGCGTATCATTCGTCTCTTAATCCAACTTGGATTCCGGGCCGGTATGATCATCGCGATAAGCCAACGACCCCTTTTTTCGAGCATGGGCTATGGAATGTCCCTGCTTCGGTAACACCTAAAACTCGGATTCCTTTATTTTGGCTAGCTTTCAAAAATTTTCCTTTATGGTTTTTTAATTATTTATCGCAAGTCTGTTTGAGAAAAAACAGATTTCTAAACTTGTATTTTCATCCTTGGGAATTTACCGATTTATCCAAATATCCTTTGCCTTTTCATGTGAAAAGGGGGCATCAAGGCTCTTTGCTTAAAAAACTTGAATGCTATTTGAAGGCAATGCAAAAAAATCATTTGACGGATTTCATCACGATGAATGCTTACATAAAAAACCTTTCAGATGGAAAATAAGGAAATGCAATGGTATCATAGGCCCTCTGTTTTAATCGGAATATGGTTGATGCTGGGGGTCATCACTGGCTTAAAGCAATATTTGCTTTCCGATGTCCATTCTCATATTAACAATTTCGTGATTTTTAAATCGAGCAGTGGTCATTTTTTTAATCAAATGCCGCTGTATGTAGAATATCCAAAAGAGTACTTTGACCTGTATTTGTATGGTCCTGTTTTTGCTATTTTGATGGCACCCTTTTCGTGGATGCCTTTAGGGTTGAGCGTGTTGATTTGGAATTTGTGCAACTCAGCCATTTTATATTTTGCCATACAGCATTTGCCAATTCGGATAGATCAACGCGCCAGTATTTTGTGGATTATTTTGAATTCTGCGGTTACTGCATTGCTGAACACGCAATTTCATGGTTTATGTATTTCTATGATCTTGTGGAGTTATATTTATGTACATCGGGGTCGAGATTTTTGGGCGGCTTGTTTAATTATTTTAGGCATCTTGATTAAATTCTATGGCATTGTAGGATTGGCGTTTTTCTTTTTTTCAAAAACGAGGCTTTCCTTTTTTTATTATTTATCAGTCTGGCTGGTGATTTGGGGGATTATTCCCATGGTTTTTGGAGGTTTTCAATATGGGATTCAAGCGTATTATGATTGGATTGGGATATTAACTCACAAGAATGAATTAAATATAAATATTCAAAACGTACGAACGGATGTGTGTGTGATGGGCATGTTTCGCCGCATTTTTGGGGACGCTAATTTATCCAATTTATGGTTTTTAATTCCATCGATGCTGCTAAATGTCATCGTTTATTTTCAGCCGGCGAAGTGGGGTCGGATGGAATTCCAATTGAGGATCGTAGCTTTTGTGACCATTTACTTAATGCTTGCGAGTACGGGAACGGAATCTCCGACTTTAATTATGGCATTTCCAGGGGTAGGATTATGGTTCATTTTGGGGCCTAAAAACAAGTGGAGGTGGAGCTTGTTGGCTATTACATTACTTATATCAAGTTTTTCTCCTACGGATTTGTTCCCTCGCTACCTTCGCGAAACATTCATTAATCAATATGCATTAATGATTTTGCCATTATTGATTGTCTGGTGTGCTTTAGCGTATGATTTGTGGATGGATGATTCAAATGTTAGCGTTAAAGAAAAATCACTTCCTTAACTACCTCGTTGTCAGCTGATTTGTTGATTAATTCGATCATTTTTTGTTTGGCCATCATCAGTTCTTTCTTGAGTGGCGCAGAATCGATTTGAAGAAATAATTTGTGATTCGTCACGTACACCTTTTGCGTTCTAGCAGCGATCGGTTTACCCATGATTAGTTCCCAGTTGGCCGTAACATACGTTTCGTCAAATTTTCCTTGTAATTTATAAATTTTGAGCAGCGACTCAATGGCTTCTTTTAGGGAGGTGCTATCACTTTTTCTGGAAGATGCTTTTGGGCTTTTTTTGTAAAAAGGGGAATCCATGTGTTGTGTAATTGGAGTCTAAATTAATAATTAGCCGATAATTTCTATCAATTTGAGGTTTTTTTAATTTTTTTTTAATTTTTTTTTAATTTCTTAATCCCGAAAAAGTACTCTATAATCGATACTATTTCGAGGAAAATATTAAGATAGTACAATAGGCTATAATGGCCTGAAAAAAAAATCATCTTAATATAACTTAAACCATGTTAAAATTAAATTAGAATTACATTACTTTTGCTTTCACTGAAAATATCAACGAAGCGATAATTATGAAAACTACGCGTCAGGTATTTTTAAAAAGTGTTATGTAAACTATTAATTTTTTAACCCCAAATTTACCAAACTAATGAGTACACAACAACCAAAGCCAGCTGCTAAGCCAGCTGCAACTGAAAAAAAATCTGGCGGTATTTCTGCAGGTTTAATTTTAATTATTTTATTTGTTATTGCCATTCTTATTTTCATGTTTGTCATGGGAGATGGTTCACACTTTGAGGGTGGAACAAATGAAGGTCATCCACTTCCTGGCGATTATTTCGGTATCGTATATAAGGGTGGTGTGATTGTACCAGTTTTGATGACGTGTTTCTTAACGGCATTAACATTTTCAATTGAGCGTTTATTGACTATTGGAAAAGCTAAAGGAACTGGTGATGTTAACGCGTTCGTTCGTTCGATCCAAGCATCTTTGGATAAGGATGATTCTGATGCAGCAATCGCAGCATGTAACAAGCAAAAAGGATCTGTTGGAAACGTAACACTTTCTGCAGTGAAGAAATACAAGCAATTAACTGGTGACAAGTCATTAGATAAGGAGCAAAAATTAGCTGCTTTAAGCAAAGAAGTTGAAGAAGCTACTTCATTAGAATTACCAATGTTAGAGAAAAACTTAACAATCATCGCAACATTAGCTTCGGTGTCTACGTTAATTGGTCTTTTAGGAACGGTAATCGGTATGATCAAGGCGTTCTCTGCTTTAGGAAATTCAGGTGGATCTACAGATTCAACGGCATTAGCAAATGGTATCTCTGAGGCGCTTGTAAATACAGCGTTAGGAATTGGTACTTCAGCGATCTGTATCGTTGCGTATAACTTATTTACATCTAAAATTGATGAATTGACTTATAGCATTGATGAGATTGGTTTGAGCGTTAACCAAAATTATGCTACGCATCATAATTAATATTTGAACCATTTGGGCGAAAGCCTATTTTAAATTATTTTTCACAGTTCAAATTATTAATTGTTATGCCAAAAGTTAAAGCCAAGCGACAAAGTGTATCACTCGATATGACAGCGATGTGTGACGTGGCTTTCCTTTTGTTGACGTTCTTCATGTTAACCGCGAAGTTTCGTCCTGAGGAGGCAGTTACCATAGTTCCACCATCATCTATTTCAGAGAAACCTCTGAATGCGAAAGATGGTATGCTGACTATAAGTGTATCGAATGAGGGTGGTGTTTATTTGGCATCTGACGATCAATTAGGTAGGGAGTTTATGTTAGAGCGCATGGCTAGTCGCTATGGAGTTGCTGTAACAGCTGAGATGAAGAAGAACTATATGGCTTCTGAAATTGTAGGCTACCCGGCTGGTGCGATGCGTCAAGTGTTGAATATGAAACCAGCAGATGCGAAAAAATTGATAAAAGGTATTCCAATCGATTCAGCTAATAATGAGCTGTCATATTGGGTAGGATATGCCAAATTATCAAATCCAAATCTGAAGATTGCGATCAAAGGAGATCAGAATTCTAATTATGAAGTTTTCAGTGATATCATTGGTACTTTGCAAGCGCAAAATATCAATATATTCCAATTGATTACATCTCCTGAAGGAAAACCGAAATAAGTATTCATTATTAATTAGATTAAGAAATGGCAGAAATAGATAGCTCCGGTGGGGGTAAGAAAGGCGGAGGGAAGAAGCGAAGTAAAAAAATGTCAACCAAAATTGACATGACACCGATGGTGGACTTAGGCTTCTTGCTAATCACTTTCTTTATGTTAACGACTACGTTAGCTAAACCCGTGACCATGCAATTAAACATGCCTGATAAGACGGATACAAAGGAAACGTCACCAGTTAAATTATCTGAGACCTTAACGGTTATTCCAGATGAGTTTAAGGTGTATTATTACCAAGGTATCCCGACTGAAGCAGGTACTAAATTAGAGGTGACTGATTATTCTGATACAGGTATTCGTAAGGTAATTGCGGATTTGAAAAAGAAGATTGGTAACAATTTTACGCTCGTTATTAAACCAACGAAAAAAGCAAAATACCGTAATATGGTGGATATGCTTGATGAATGTGCGATTACTGGAAATAAGCGTTATGCTTTATTACAGATTGATCCAGCATCGGAGGATTTAATTAAACGTTCAGGTAAATAAAATGGCGATAGCCTATTTAATAAATTTTTAAATTAAGAAATACTATGTCACAAGTAATAAGCCAAGATGCTACATTGGATGACATTATCTTTAGAGAGAAAAACCGAGAATTTGGTGCTTTCTTACTAAGGACAACCTATCCAAAGGTTATCAAACGGTCGGTATTACTAGGCTCTGCTCTTTTCGTTGGCGCATTGTTGATTGCAGCATTCTGGAAACAGTTGACAGCAAACCTCACTACCAAAGAAGAAATCACAGCTGAAGTAATGAAATTAGACGCGCCACCTCCACCCAAAAAGGTAGAGTTGCCGCCGCCGCCACCGCCGCCACCACCCAAAGAAATCCCTAAGGTAACAACGACTAAGTTTTTACCTCCTGAGATTAAGCACGATGAAGAAGTTACAAAGCCGGAGCCGCCACCAGAGGAGGTAAAAGGAAATACAGCTTCTGAAACTGTGAAGGGTGAAACGGAAAATTTCGAGCCACCTGTTGATCCAGATGCAAAAGGTTCAGCTCCAGTAGAGCCGCCTAAGCCTGCAGAAGATGAAATCTTTACTGCGGTGGAACAACAAGCTGAATTCCCTGGTGGACCACGTGCCTTTGGTGCGTTCCTTCAGAGAAATTTAAAATACCCATCAGCTGCTCAGCGTGCAAACGTAGGCGGTAAAGTATATGTTCAGTTCGTTGTTAATACGGATGGAACGATACAAGATGTTCAGGTTTTGAAATCAGTAGGATTTGGTTGCGATGAGGAAGCGGTTCGCGTGATTAAATCAGTACCTAAATGGAATCCAGGCAAGCAGTCTGGCCGTGCAGTACGTTCAAGATTTACTCAACCAATTACCTTCGTATTATCTGAATAAGATTTAATTTATTTCTTTCAGACCTGCTAAATTTGTTTTTGGCAGGTCTGATTGTTTTTAACATTCATGATGAAATTGTCAGCTGCAGAAGTAATTAATGTTTTGTTTAGATTAATCGCTGCCCTTGCTTATTGTTTGCTTGGAGTTTATGTGGCGCTTTGGTCGGAGGCCCAACTAGGAAGTTGGTTTGGTGTGTCCATTAATTTTTACCTTGGATCATTGTTTTTGGCCTATGGCTTTTTTAGATTTTATAGAGCATATTTGTATTATAAAGAATTAAATGAAGATGAATATGGCGAATACGGCTCGTAATTTAAGTGGAGTGTTTTTCCTTTCATGCATCCTTTTTTCATGTTCTTTGTTCAGTAAAAAAGAGGATATCAAGGATGGCCCAGCGCAGGGAGAAATTGCGATCGCTGTGGATGAGTCTTTCCAGCTTTTATTGAAATCTGAAAAAACAGCATTTGAGAATAATTATCATTTTGCTCACATTAATTTAAAATTCACGCCTGAAAATGAAGCGATAGCTGACTTATTAAATGAGAAAGTTCGGTCTATCGTAGTTTCTAGGGACCTTACCGCTAAAGAAAAGGAAATTTTTACGCGTGAAAAAATAACCTACCGCAGCTTCCCTTTTGCTGCTGATGGAATTGCTCTTTTAACGAATAAGCAAAACACAGACACCTTAATTAGTTTACCCCTATTGAAAGAATTATTGCAAGGAAAGATTTCCAATTGGAATAAAATGGGAGCTCGTTCTGTTTCTGGGGAAATTTTATTGGTCGTCGACAAAGCCAATTCGAGCAACATTAAATTTTTAATCGACAAATTAGGCATTGCATCAACCCAGAAATTAGCCGTCTTTGCGGCTGGTTCTAACCCTGCTGTCATAGAATACGTTAAAAATCACTCGAATGCTTTGGGAATTATTGGATCAAACTGGATTAGTGATGGAGATAATCCCACTTCTTTAGGATTCATCAAATCGGTTCATGTGATGTCAGTGGCTGAAAAAGATGGATTGCCCCACGATAAATATTTGCAACCTTTTGGATATAATTTGGCTTTAAAAACGTATCCTTTGCGTAGAGAAATCAAGTTGATCTTGAAAGAATCACATCTAGGTTTAGGAACCGGTTTTGTAAATTATGTATGTGGTGAGATGGGTCAGCTAATTGTTTTAAAGGCTGGGTTAATTCCGTTGACCCGACCTATCACGATTAGGACGTACCAAATTAACCAATAACAAAGAATTTGTTTGTTTAAATGACAAAATCTAAATTTTTATAATTAATTTTGTCATTCGATTTTAATTAAACTTTTAGATTATATTATTGAACATTTTGATGTTCTAAGCCTTAGGAAAAAATATTTTAGCAAAAAATTAAAATTTACAATGATGAAATTTAAATCATGGATATTGGGTGTAGGATTATTGATATCCAACGTAGCATTTAGTCAAACGGTACAAGACGGTTTTCGTTTTTTAGATCGACATCAGCCAAGTAGAGCTAAACAAGTTTTTGAAGGACTTGTGGCTTCTGCTCCTACGGGTGATAATTACTTCAATTTAGGTTTATACTATTTGAATTTACGCGATTGGGATAATGCCAAAGCTACTTTTGAAAAAGGGAAAGCTGCTGATCCTAAAAACCCTTTAAATCAAGTCGGCTTAGCTTCTATTTTAGTGGGTCAAAATAACGTTTCGGCAGCTAAAGTGGAATTCGACAAAATTATAGCCGATACAAAATCAAAAAACATTGATGTTTTATATCGCATAGCTGAGGCTTATTCCATGTATTATATTTTAGGAAAAGAGGAAAGCTTTAACGCAAATAACAATGATCCAGGGGAAGCCATACGTTTAATTGATGTGATTCAAGAGCGTATGTTAAAGGATAAAAAATTACCTGCGCCTGAGCATTACATTGTTAAAGGAGATGCTTATTTAATTAAAAATGATGGAGGAAATGCGGTGACAGCTTATGAAGCTGCTATTGCACAGGATCCACGAAATGTAAAAGCAAAGGTTAAAATTGGTACGGTTTATTTGAGAGGAAAAAATTATAAAGAAACACAAGCACGTTACAAGGAGGCTTTAGACTTAGATTCAAATTATGCTCCAGGTCATCGTCGTTATGGTGAGTATTTGATTATTGGAGGTCAGTACAAAAATGCTTCTCGGTATTTTAGAAAGTATATTGAAAAAGCGGAAGCTACTCCAGAAGTAACGATGGAGACAGCCAAATTACTTTTCCTTTCTAAGGATTATGATGGAGCGATGAAATATACGGATGAGGCGGATAAGCGTGGAGTTCGTGACAATGATATTTACCGTATGCGTGGGTATTCACATGTTGAAATGGGGAATTTCCAACAAGGTATCGACAATTTAGATGGAATGGTGAAAAAGGGAGTTAAGCCTTACTTTATGGATGATCTATATTTTGGTAAAGGATATCAAGGTTTAGGAAAAGATTCTTTAGCCATTGCTTACATGGAAAAGGCTGCGCCTTTGGATACCAATAATAATGTTTACTCGTTAATTCATGATATCCGATACAAGCAAAAAAGATATTTGGATGCTTCTGTTGCTGGAAATAAATCAATTGAATGGAAAGTGAAAAGAGCACAAACAGTTGGATCAGGAGATTATTTTAAAGTAGCCATGGATTTATATTTAACGGCTGCCTATATCAATAAAGCAGATACGATTGGCCGACCAGCCATGGCGATGCGTGCTGATTCTATGTTTGCTAAGTCGATTTCTGTGAATGACAAATGGCCTCCATTTTACATTAACCGTGCGCGGGCTAACAATTTTATCGATTATGATGGAACGAAATGGTTAGGTGCTCCTTACTATGAAAAATTCATCGCGGTAGTAGATCAATTAAAAGCTGAAAAAAGCACTCAATACAAAGAAGATAAGAATCAATTATTTGAGGCATATAAGTTTTTAGGTGGATATCATTTATCTGTAACAAAGGATGAGGCTAAAGTGAAAGATTTATTCACAAAAGCTCAGGAGATTAAAGCAGATGACCCTGATATAAAAGCATACTTTAACCCGGCACCAGCAGCAGCTGCTCCTGGCGCTGTTGCTCCCAAGAAATAAGATTAAAGCTGCTCATTGAGCAGCTTTTTTTCATCATAAAGAATATTATTTATGTCTTACGCATTAATTACTGGAGCTAGTAAGGGTATTGGAAAAGAAATAGCCAATGAACTGGCTTCGCGTGGGTATGATTTATTGATAGTCGCTCGGAATTCCTATGAACTCCAACAAGTTAAAGAGGCGATTGAAAAAAAATATGCTAATGCGGTTGACTACCTTGTGGCAGATTTAAGTGATCAAGGGTCAGTACCTCGTATATATCAGTGGGTTTTGGAAAAGCAAGTGGATTTGCGAATTCTGGTCAACAATGCGGGCTATGGTTTAGTGGGGGAATTTGAATCGTATTCTTTTGTTGAAAGCCAACAAATGATGCAGGTCAATATGAATGCATTGGTAGAAGCTTGCCATACATTTTATCCCATGCTCACTGGAAAGGGTCAGGCGTATGTACTCAATATTGCTAGCTCAACGGCCTATCAAGCCATACCGCTGATGAGTTTATATGCAGCCACAAAAGTATTTGTATTAAATTTCTCCCGTGGCTTGTTTCACGAATGGAAAGAGAAAGGTATTTCGGTGACGGCTGTCAGTCCAGGGGCAACGACAAGTTCGTTTAATGACCGAGCTAATTTACCCGACAAAGCTAGGAATGCGGCTAAAAAAATAACAATGACGGCTGAATCCGTGGCTAAAATGGCAGTTGACGGGATGTTTGCAAAAAAACCTGAAGTTATCACAGGTTTTATAAATAAGTTGGGTGCATTTTTAGCATGGGTAGCTCCAAAATCAATCAGCGAAAAAATAGCCAAAGGTATATATGAATAGGTGTTGCTTATGGAAATTACAAGGCTTGCATTATTTTCTGAGTTTGTAGGTCGACTGCATCCACTATTGATTCATTTTCCCATTGGAATTCTTCTAATGGCTATTGCCCTTCAATTTTTTCAAATTTTTTCAAAAAAGGAGTTTAATTCTTCGATTACTATCCTCGTATTGATTGGAAGTATTTTGGCAGGTATTTCTTGCCTAGCTGGTTGGCTTTTAGCTTCAAGCGGTGATTATAATGATGAGATTGTTTTTTTTCACCGCTGGACTGGAATTTCTACTTTTATCTTAGCCCTCACTTCCTATTTTTGGATTCGATATCGGCCTTTTCTGTTTGGGGTTTTATTGATTTTAATTGTTTTGACTGGGCATTATGGCTCCATTTTAACATATGGAGAAGGCTACTTTTTAAAGCCGAAGATAGATTCTACAGACATCATCACAGCGAAAATTAGCCGCTCGTTAAAGACAGAAAAATCCAAAGGAAAAACAATTACCTATTTCTATCCCTACGAGGATCAAATTGTCCCTATATTAAAGTCGAAGTGCTACTCATGTCATTCCATTCAAAAAAAGAAGGGAGGACTGCGTTTAGATTCTGAATTTTTTATTCGCAAGGGTGGTAAACATGGTCGCATATTTGTCCCTGGAAATTCCTTAAAAAGTCATTTGTATGCTTATTTAATAAAATCTGAGGACGATGATCTTCATATGCCGCCAGTGGGCAAAAAACAATTGACTTTATTGGAAATACAATTAATTGAGAAATGGATTTCAACGGGCGCACCTTTTGGCGAGGTGGAACAAAAAATGGTTTTAGCGTCCAATGATTTATCCAACAGTGCGATTGACTTACCCAATTCAGAGCTGATTCCTGTAGAAAAACAAATGGATATAGCTCCCCCAAGTCCAACTGAAAATCTAGTTTTAGATAAGTTGAAAGACGCAAAAATTAGCATCGTTTATTCAGGGGCAAATAACCAATGGATTAGCCTGAATTTCATTAATGTCAAATCTGACTTTAATGCTTTGTTGGCGCAATCGAAATCGATAAAAACCCATGTGACGGAATTGAAAGTAACTGATTTTTATCAAATTGATTTTTCTGCCATTCGAGATTTTTCAAACCTAAGAATTTTAAATCTCGGTCATACGAATTTGAAAGATGACGATTTGCAAATTTTTAAAGACTTAGGCCAACTCGAGCAATTGAATCTTTACGGGACCAAGATTACAGATGTAGGTTTAATGAAATTGGCGGAATGTCAGCGTTTAAAGGTTTTATATCTTTGGGATACAAAAGTTTCTGAAAGCGGAATAAATGAGTTAAAAAAGAAGAGGCCTAAATTAAAGATTGAATCTGGCCAATTTACTTTTAAATTAGCAGATACAAATCTACCTAAACGTCTAGATCCAAATAAATGAGGCTTCCTTTCCTACAAATCTTATGTGCTTGTTTATTCCTTTCCTTTGGCTTCAAGGAAAAGGATAGTATGCCCAAAGAGGTTGCTTTGGAATTGAAAAATTTGCCTAATGAAATAGACTTTAATATTCATGTCAAGCCCATTTTATCTGATAAATGTTTTGCTTGCCACGGTCCAGACAAAGCAAAACAAAAGGCAGGATTGCGCTTAGATTTGCCTGAAGGTGCATTTTCTCGTTTGCCGGAAAGCCCTGGTAAATTTGCCATTGTACCGGGGAATCTAGGTAAAAGTGAAATAGTTAAGCGTATCCTATCAGTAGATCCTAGCTATAAAATGCCATCTCCTAAATCTCATTTGGAATTAAGTTCTCGGGAGAAGGCTGTGCTGATTAAATGGATTCAAAATGGTGCGGAATATAAACCGCATTGGGCTTTTGTGGCTCCCATTAAGAAAGAAATACCTGCTTCTGCCACAGAAAATAACCCGATTGACTATTTCATTTCAAATGCGTTGGCTTCAAAAAATTTAAAATTCAGTGGATCCGCTTCTCGGAATTTTTTATTGCGTCGCTTATCATTTGATTTAACGGGTTTGCCCCCAACGGTTGACGAGATTGAATTTTTCAAAAATGATTCACGACCTAATGCCTTTGAAATCCAAGTAGATCGTTTATTGGCCTCTCCTCATTTTGGTGAAAAGTTGGCCGCAGAATGGCTCGATTTAGCTCGTTTTGCAGATTCTCATGGGTATACGATTGATCGAATTAGAGACATGTCCCCTTATCGGGATTGGGTGATTCAAGCCTTTAATAAAAATATGCCTTACGATCAATTTATTCATTGGCAGTTGGCAGGCGACCTAATGCCAAATCCCACCAAAGATATGCGGATCGCGACGGCATTTAATCGGAACCACCAACAAAACACTGAGGGTGGCATTGTAGAGGAAGAGTTTCAAACCGAATATGTGATGGATCGTGCAAACACTTTTGGAGATGCTTTTTTAGCTTTAACGACGGGTTGCGCGAGATGCCACGATCATAAATACGATCCTATTTCCCAGAAAAATTATTATCAGTTATTTAGCTTTTTTAATAATGTAAAGGAAGCGGGTCAAATTTCATACAATGATGATATGCCTACGCCAACCCTATTATTGCCGACGGATAAGCAGCAAGCGATCATGGATTTTATTCAAGCTAAAATTAAAACGACGGAGGAAAAATTGCAGCAGGTAAAACCGTCAGGCTTTGATGCTTGGTCGAAAGGGGAAGGCCCAATTTTATTGAAAAAACAAAGTATCCCACAAAATGGATTAGTTGCGCATTATGATTTTGAGTCTACTTTGACCAACTTGAAAAATGAGAAGGAAATAGGTGTTTTGAAGCATGAGTCTGGAAAGACGGGGGATATTCCTCAGTTTTTGGAAGGTCATGCTGGGAAGGCTTTGGCCTTTGACGGGGATGTATATTGTGACTTTAACCGTGTGGGAGTATTTCGAAAATCAGAACCTTTTTCCATTGGGATTTGGGTCAATATCCCAAAAAATTTAAAGGAAGGGGTAATATTTCACAAAAGCAATGCAGAGCGATTGTATAATTTCAAAGGCTTCCATGTATATCTGAAAAATAATTCGTTGGAAGTGATGATGGCCCATTCAGCTCCATCCAACGCCATTACTAAAATTACTAAAAACGATATTCCACGGGATCGCTGGGTTCAATTGACACTTACCTATGATGGCTCTTCTCAGGCTAAGGGATTAAAATTATACATGGATGGGACTGAGCCGGCTATGGAAACTACGATGGATCAGTTATATAAGGATATTATTTTTTATTCAAAGCAGGAGCCCGGTTTACAGATTGGTGGTTGGTGGCGTGGCTTAGGTTTTAAGGGTGGTCGTGCAGATGATGTGCTAGTTTACAACCGAGAATTAAGGCCTTACGAGGTAATGCTTATTGCACAAAAAAATTCTCCCGAAACTATTTTTACGGATGCAAATCATGTCCTCGACTATTATGCGACGAACATAGATTCTGAGTATTTGAAGGTAAAAAATGAGTTAAGGAATTTACGAACAGCCTATTCGGATTCAACGGAATCAACGCAGGAGTTAATGGTGATGCAAGAAATGGCCAAACCTAAGAAGGCGCATGTTTTATTAAGGGGGCAGTATGATGCACCTGGAGAGGAAGTATTTCCCAATACCCCTGAAAAAATATTTCCGTACCCGGCAAATTTGCCTAAAAACCGATTGGGCTTAGCTATGTGGTTAACAGACAGTCGAAATCCTTTGACTTCGCGTGTGGCGGTTAACCGAATTTGGCAAAATTTATTTGGAATCGGTATCGTAAAAACAGCAGAGGATTTTGGAAATCAAGGTGAAATGCCTTTCCATCCTGAATTATTAGATTTGTTGGCCGTCAATTTCAGAGAAACGGGTTGGGATGTTAAAAAATTAATTAAGTCGATGGTGATGTCGAAGACATATCAACAAGATTCTAAGGCTTCTCCTGAATTAATGGAACGCGACCCTGAAAATCGGATGCTTGCTCGGGGTCCATCTGCGCGTTTGACTGCGGAAATGATACGAGATAATGCGTTGGTTGCTAGTGATTTGATTAACCGAGAGATCGGTGGAAAAAGCATGTATCCGTATCAGCCAGAGGGTTTATGGGAAATAAATAGCCATAAATATAAGCAAGACACCACGCAGGCCATTTATAAGCGGAGTTTGTATGTGGTGGTTAAACGATCTGTTCCCAATCCCATGATGTCGACTTTCGATGCCACATCTCGAAGTTCGTGTTTGGTACGTCGACAAAAAACCAACACACCACTTCAGGCCTTGGTCGTTTTAAATGATCCGACATTCCTAGAGGCCTCAAAGCAAATGGGGATCAGGATGTCAAAACAAAGCAATTTAAATGCATCCATTAAAGATGCTTATGTGAGGTTGACCGGCCGAGAACCTCAGGAAGGAGAAATTAATATTTTAGTTGAATTGCAGAAAATCGAATGGGCTAAATTTAAAAAAGCCCCAGAGAAGACAAAGGGTTGGTTATCCGCGGGCATGTCAAAAATAGATTTGAAAGAAGGGGATCGACCATATGTTGCATCTTTAGCTGTGGTGGCAAATACCATTATGAATTCGGATGCTACGATTACGAAAAGATAAGAACATGGGGAATCATCACGAAGATACTTGTCGATTAAATCATCCAGATTTCCATTCATTGGATCAGGGTTTGGACCGAAGAAATTTTCTTCAAAAGACTGCGATGGGTTTAGGAGCGGCCGCATTGCAAGTGTTGATGGGCGGCCAATCATTGCAAGCAAAATCCATACAAGATCAGATATTAGAATCGCTACCTAAGATTGCACCTAAGGCGAAGCGAGTAGTCTATTTATTTATGAGTGGGGGACCTTCTCAATTTGAGACGTTCGACTACAAGCCTAATTTAAAAAATATGTTTGGAGAAGGCCTTCCGGATTCCGTTCGTAAAGGTCAAAGGCTAACGGGAATGAGTGCGAATCAAGCAGTATTGCCTATTGTTCCTTCCCTGTATAATTTCAAACAATATGGGCAGAACCGAACTTGGGTTAGTGAATTATTGCCTTATACGGCTCAAGTAGCGGATGAATTGTGTGTGATTAAATCGATGTATACCGAGCAGATCAACCATGACCCTGCGATTACCTTTTTTCAAACGGGACATCAATTGCCAGGCAGGCCATCGATCGGTTCTTGGTTGAGTTATGGTTTAGGAAGTGAAAATCAGAATTTACCTGCATTTATTGTGATGGTTTCTAAAAATGCTTCTAAGGATCAGCCGCTATATTCTCGATTATGGGGAAATGGTTTTTTGCCTTCAGAGCATCAAGGAGTTCAATTTAGGTCTAGCAAGGATCCCGTGTTATATTTAAATAACCCTGAAGGATATGATGGAGAAGATCGAAAGGAAATGCTTGAATATCTGAAGAAATTAAATCAGGCACAAAATCAAACTTGGGCAGACCCTGAAGTTGAAGCCAGGATTTCCCAATATGAAATGGCCTTTCGCATGCAGACTTCGGTTCCTGAAGTGATGGATGTAAGCTCTGAATCAGATGAGGTGTTTGATCTTTATGGACCGGGAAGTAGGGATAAAGGTACATTTGCCGCGAATTGTTTATTGGCCCGAAAATTACTAGAGAAAGATGTTCGTTTTGTTCAACTCTATCATCAAGGGTGGGATCATCATGACGCACTACCTAAAAATATAATTACTCAATGTAAGCAGACGGATCAAGCGACCGCTGCTTTGATCCAAGATTTAAAAAGAAGAGGGATGCTTGAGGATACCTTAGTTGTGTGGGGCGGAGAATTTGGACGTACTGTTTATTCTCAAGGCAAACTTTCAGCGAATGGATATGGGAGAGATCATCATCCCAAATGCTTTAGTATGTGGATGGCTGGTGCTGGAGTAAAGCCAGGTAGCTATGGAGAAACGGATGATTTTAGTTATAATATTTCGAAGGATCCAGTACACGTGCATGATTTTCATGCCACTATGCTACATCTTCTTGGGATCAACCACGAGGAATTAATTTTCAAATCACAAGGAAGAAGGTTTAGGTTGACAGATGTTCACGGAAAAGTAGTGAAAGGTTTATTGTCCTAATGCATTTATTGATTGATAATCAGTAGCTTCTCCAGGATGACATTGGCTGAGATAATTTTAATAATATATTGTCCGTTGGGGATTGAATGAATTTTAATTTTTAAGGCGTCTTTCGAATTTTTAATAGGCCATGTTCCAAGAATAATTCCTCTTAAATCTGATAATAGGATTTCACCTGCACCCATCTCCTTTAAAATTTCAATAGTTAATTGATCGCTAATCATCGGATTGGGGTAAATGGAAAAACCATTAAAATTTTCGGGAATATTGAAAACCATTTTTTGAAATTCAGAATAGCATGAAAGAAGTGGGTTGGTAGCTAATTCAAAATTCCGCTTGGCTCTCACTTGATGCAAGCCATTTACGGCCAATTTCAAAATCGCATTCGTGTCCATCATTTTTGATGGCCCCACAATCCATTGATAACTATCAACAACATCAAAATTTCGCGCCTTAATAAAAAAGGTGCCGTTTTTTTCTAAAATTGGCATGAGGGGTAAAGTCCGTCCATATACAAATTGATCAATGCTGGGAATGGACCAGCACCCATATTCATTTCTAGTTTTTAAATGGTATTTACCCGTCTGATTGATCTTAATTGAATCAGTGGTTTCCCCCGTATTCCATAAATACCCAAAGGCCTGGCTAGTCTTTAAAGTGACAAAATCCCCCAGGCAAAATTGGTTCGACGGAAAAGCTTTGGTGACAGGTTGTTTTTCTACAGGAAAGTAAAAGCTAGTGACCGGTTCGCTCGGTGGTGACCAACAATCTACTGAGTCTTGTATTGCAACGGTATATGTTTGTGGTTTTTTTGAATAAATAAATGATTGGGTTTCTGAGCTAGACCATTTCCATGACTTTGCATTTTTAGTCGTCTGCAATAAGGTGGAATCTCCTCGGCAAAAGCCTGCATTTCTAATGGTCACTATTTGTGGCTTTTCGGGAGTTGGATGGATAAGAATTTTAAGGGGATTCGACCATGCCGACCAGCATTTTCCATCTAGCGTTATTTTTGCCTTGAATAATTCGATGCCTGCTTTTTTACCAATAAATGACAAATTCTGTGTCGTTTCGCCCATATCCCATAGGTATTTTTTAGCTTCCTCCTTGATGGAAATTAGCAATGAGTCATTCTGACAAATGGCATATTTGGGACTAAATAGGAGAGGAGGTATTGGAGTTTTATGAACATCTACGGTCACTAATTCACTCCGATAAAAACATCCTGCTTTGGAGATGATCGCTTGGTAGGTCCCCGCGTTTGCGACTTCTTTGATGATCGGATTTTCACTATAGCTATGTCCACCTTTTTCCCAGATATGAAATCGCGAATCCGGTGAATAATTTAGTTTTATCTCTATGTTTTCATTTTCGCAAACGAAAGAGTCAAAGCTCGATTCCACTGTGAAAGTTGGCCTTTTTAAGCCGGGTAAAACGACCAGCATTGGATCTGCAAATTCACCTTCACAGATAACATTTATCTTTGTTTCGATGGGGCTATATATCATTAAATCTTCCTCGGGTGATCGATAATCAATTCCGCCATTTAAATTTTCATATTTTAATGGTACAGGACACCCTTCTACATGCAATAGATATGATTCTTCATCGCATCTTAATTGTGTCGAATACCGAAGGAATAGTTTTTCTTTTGGAAGAATTATTTCCTTCAAGTCGTATACATCAGGTTCTGTAGGTACCTCAGTAGGTATCGTAATTACTTCTGGAATAATGTTTGGGTTTGTGGGTGCTGGCGGTGATGTAATTATAGGTGGTGGAGGAGTTGAATTGGTAGGTGTTCCCGACACAGGTGCAGGAGGAGCTGTGGGTATAATGGGTGTAAGAACCGGTGGAATACTGACCCTGATGGCAGTTTTTGGACTTTCACAATTGTTGACTTTTTGGGAAACCCAACGAACTACTTCAATCGCGGAGGCGCCTGTATTAATCGGAACAGCTACGCTAAGCGTTGAGGCCGTGCTGATTGCTTTTACATCATTTTCATTCAAATACCAGATATTATTTGTGCCTCCAGTCGCTTTGAAAATGATGTTACTTTCCAATAAGGTGGCCGTTGGAGTTCCGGCATTGCTAGGCGCGGCTGGCACATTGAATGCTTGGGCGGAAGTACCTAATGAAGGCAAACTTTCACAACCTAATTTTAGGCAAGTAGCTTTATATATTTTGGGATTAAGATCTGTTTGAGTGACAAAAATTTTGGCTCCTGTTCCTATTTTATTTTCGTTTTCATCATACCATTGGGTCACATAGGGAGAACATCCGGTGGAGTTAATCGAAATAGGAGCTCCTAAACAGCCCGTATACAAAGAGGATGAATGAACAAGTTGGGGACTTGTTTTTATCGTGATAATTACCTCGTTTGAAGTCCTTGGACATGAATTTACTTGATTTTCATTGTTCAAAGATCCTTCATTATCATTGTTTAAGGTGATGGAATATTGAATTCTAATTTTAAATCGTTGCCCTTGAAGTGAGATTGGAGCGTTGGTAATGGTTAAGTTTTTTGATTGGCTTCCATGGAAATTTGCATCGTCTAATAAGTCCGTAAAGTTGCCCCCAGCTATAGACCGGGTCCATTGATAGGATATAGCTTTTGACGCACTAACTTCTGGCATTTGAACTTCTAAAACTCCAGACCCCCTTTCGCATATACTTGGGTTTAAAATACTGGTTATTTTTGTTAGGGTAATTTCAGCGGCTTGTGAATAGATGCTGCATGCATTTAACGACACTTTGACTCGATACAAAGTACCCGTGGGGTTGTTGACATCACCACTTGGGAATATTTGATACGCATTCAAATTGGCTCCTGAAATGGGGGAATAATTTCCATCTTGCAGCCTTTTTCTTTCCCATTGAAAGCTGGATCCTGCCGTGGCTTGGCAGATCATTCGGATACTGTTGCCATCACAATCCGTCTGACTTTGAGGTTGTTGTTTGATCGTGGGGCATTGGCTAAAAGCCAAAAAATCAAACAAAATAAAATAGAGCAAAAATGATAGTTTCATCAGAACTTCTGGGTTTGAAGTCCTGAAATAAGTTAATAATTGGCCTTGAAAATTTGATTTAAAATTTTGAAGGAAAAATGATCAGCTTGCTGATAAAAAAAAATACAAACCCCTGACTAGCAAAGGTTTGTATTTTATCACTTACTTGGTTTTATATATCACATATTTTTACCGCTTGTTCCAAAGAAGCCATTTTATCTTCTCTTGCCGGTATAAATTCTTGACCAATAAATCCTTTGTATCCTGTATCGTAAATAGCCTTAATAATTGGGGCATAGTTTAATTCTTGCGTCTCATCTATTTCATGTCGGCCAGGAACGCCACCTGTATGGTAATGAGAAATATATTGATAATTTTTCTTAATGGTCGCAATTACGTCGCCTTCCATAATTTGCATATGGTAGATGTCATAAAGTAATTTAAACTTATTGGATCCAACCATCTCGCATAATACGGAACCCCACTCAGTATGATCACATTGGTAATCCTTGTGGTTGACTTTCGAGTTCAACAATTCCATGGAAATCGTGACATCATGCTTTTCAGCCGTTTTCATGATGCGCTGAAGTCCTTTTTTGCAATTTAAAAGTCCTTGCTCATCGCTAAGTCCATCTCTATTTCCGGAGAAAGTGATTAGATTTTTAACGCCTGCTTTGGCCGCACGAGGAATTAAGTCCTCATAGAACTCCACTAATTTATCGTGGTTTTGGATCTTATTAAAGAAATTGGGTAATCCCATTTTTTCCGGATATTTACCCCAGCCAATTGCCGCGGTCATATCGTGTTTTTTTAAGATATCCCACTCGTCCGGTCCCGTTAACTCAATGGATTGTAAACCGATTTTTTTAGCGTTTACAACCAATTCTTCAAAAGGAATTTTATCATAACACCATCTGCAAGCAGAGTGATTTACTTTTCCTTTTAAATCGGCGCCAACTTGCTTGTCGGCCTCGTTAAAGCGATGTTCCATCGAGGTGCCTAAAAAACCAATTCCAGCGAGTCCGGCTGAATTTTTCAATAGGTCTCTTCGACTCATGTCATTTTTCATAGGTTTAGTTTTATGTGTTTCAAATTTTAATTTTTCCAAATACCCAATAAGGTAGCTGTGTCAAACGCCATTTTGGTATTATATTTTCTGGCTATTTTTTTATATCTAAATAAGTCAATAATGGTTCCAATCAAAAGAAAACCTCCCGTAAAAAAATACAGAAGACCAAGTCCAATTCGATCAGTGATAAATCGATGTAATCCAGCAAAACCTAAAAAACCGGCCAATATACAAACTAAGATAAGACTTGCATCCCTTCTCTTATTTAAATATATAGTCGCAAATTGCGCTTGTTGGCCTTCATCTAATCCATCCTAAATTGCTTTGACCGAGCTTGATTCTTCAGCATCTAAATCAGAGAAAAGTGGAATCAAGTTGGTATTCATCTAGGATTTTATAAAATATTGGTCAGTAATTTTAACACAAAATTTTCGCTTATGCTAAATAACATATTTGGAAAAATTCCTAAAGCAATGGTGATCACCCCCAGCGAGTACAAACTCAGTGTTTCTGTTGGAGTTAAATCGTTCATCGTCCATGTAGCGTTTAAGGTATAATGCGTGCCTAAAAATACTTTTTGGAACGTCCAAAGCAAATATCCTGCTCCTAATAAAATTCCTAAAGCACCTAAAATTGAATAGATTGGAATTAATAAAGGGCTGGTAAATGATCCCATTAAACTGAAGAATTCGCCGATAAACCCTGAAAATCCGGGTAGGCCCAAAGAGGCGAAAATGGCTACTCCTGAAATGAGGGTGAACACAGGCATTTTACTGGCAAGGCCTGAATAGCTGTCGATATCTCGGTTGCCCGTCCGGCTATATAAAACACCTGCCATTAAAAATAACATGGCCGATAAAATACCATGGGAAATCAATTGGAATATGGCACCTTGCCAACCTTCTACATTAAAAGCGGCGATTCCCAACAACACAAATCCCATGTGGGAAATAGACGAATAGGCGACCAGTTTTTTGATGTCTTTCATGGCTAAGGCATTATACGCGCCATAAATAATGGAAAGAGCGCCTAATCCAGCTAAAATTTGCGCATTGTCCATCGCCTCTTTTGGAAAAAATGGGATAGCCATTCTTAACCAACCATAGGCCCCAATTTTCAATAGAATTCCGGCTAATAATACGGATATAGGTGTGGGTGCTTCTACGTGGGCATCCGGAAGCCAAGTATGCAGCGGGACAAGGGGTAATTTAATCGCAAAACCCACAAATAATAACCAGAATCCCCATTCTCTTCCGCTCAGTCCACTGAGCAACCAACCCGAATTGGGGCTGAATAGGCTTGTCGGCATGCAATTATTTACATCGCTCATCGCTTGAATATCAAAACTATGTACGATTTGCCTCATGGGAATTTCCTGCGCGGCCAATGATTTTTGAATGGCTAATAATCCTTCTATTGTAAAGCTTTGACCTTCTTTGATGGCGCCGGTCAATAGGGCCGTTTCATATGGGTCAATGTAAGCGATGCTTATCCCCAGCATGATAATTAGGATGAAGAGAGATCCTACGAGGGTATAAATAAAAAATTTCAAGGAGGCATAATTTCGGTTTGGCCCACCCCAAATTCCAATCAAAAAATACATGGGCAATAGCATGAATTCGAAAAAAACATAAAATAGAAACATGTCTTTCGCTAAAAAACAGCCTATTAACGATGCATTTAACAATAATACCAAACCATAATACGCATTAAATTTCTCTTTAATTTCTGTCGAATTCCAGAGGGCTACGAAGGTAATCAGAGATGTAAGTGCTAATAATGGAAAGCTTAGTCCATCAACTCCCAAAGAGTATTTTGCGGTAAATTGACCCAAACTACCTAAAGATAAATGAATCCAATCCTTTGATTCCTGAAACTGAAATGAAGTGGCTTGTTTGTCAAATTTCGTGAACAAATAAACCAAAAGGCTTATTTGAATTCCTGAAAAAACAATAGCAATGCTCCGAATGTATTTTTTTATCACCCCAAATCCTATGAATATCGAGCCCAACAATGGGATTAGAATTAGCAGTGATAATATCGATTCAATCATCCTCTTTGTAAAATTGTAAAAAGTAAAAATAGCCCAAATGTAACAAAAACCAATATCCAATAGCTTTGAACTTTACCGGATTGCCAACGGCTTAACCCGGCGCCCATCCATTGGCTTAATTTCGAGATGCCACCCACTAAGATTCCATCCACGATCCAATGGTCAATCCAGGCGATTAAATGTGCGATGATGACTTGTAATCGCGCTAGCTTGTTCACAAAGCGATCATAAACTTGGACTTCAATCCAGCGCACCATTTCACTTTTGAAAAAGATTAATTTGAATAGGGAAGGCCAGAAAAATGATAAAAATTGGACATTCGTTTTTGGAATCCAATGCCTCGTTTTATACGTTAAAAAGATTCCTAGGATCCAAGTTGACACCGTAATCCATAGCCAAAGGTCCGGCACATGAAATGATTCTAAATTAAAATAACGTAAAAATTCAGATTCCTCTGAACGTAGTGGATTTAAATTCACTAGGAAGGAAAGGCTTAAAATAGCTAAAAGGATAATCGGGATTATTTGCAATCTGTTTTTCCCGGTTTTTTCACGTGGATTTTGTTCCCTAGAATCTCCGAAGAAAATCAAGTAGAAAAGTCGGGATGCATAGAAAGAGGTTAGGACCATGCCGACACACAGCGCACCCAAAAGTATAAAATAGTAGGTTGAAAAAGGGCTATTTTCAGCCGATGCCCATAAAAATCCAGCTATATTTTCTTTGGAATAAAATCCACTCGTCAAGGGTATTCCCATCATCCCCGCGCTGAAAATTAAAAAGGCGAGGCAGGTGATTGGGATCTGTTTCCTTAAACCACTCATGTGATTTAAGTTTTGATGATGGACAAAATGAATGATGGACCCTGCAGATAAAAATAGCCCCGCTTTAAATATTCCGTGCACCCACAAATGAAACATGGATGCGTCAGAACCCATTCCCATCCACATGAGTCCTAATTGGGATATCGTGGAATAGGCGAGAATTTTTTTAATGTCATTTTGAAAAATGGCCAAAATTCCTGCGGAAATAAGCGATATAGCACCGATACCGGCCATAAATAAATGCACTGATTCGCCAAAAAATGGGAATATGCGGATGCCTAAAAATACACCTGCTGCGACCATCGTGGCGGCATGAATTAATGCTGAGGCAGGTGTAGGTCCTTCCATGGCATCTGGCAACCAGGACATGAATGGAAATTGGGCCGATTTTCCCATGGCGCCAATCAATAGAGCGATGCCGATCCATGTGGGAGCAATATCTAAAGCCATCGGGTCCATGGCAGAAAAATACGTAGTTTGGAAATGGGAACTCAAGCTGATGAGTCCAAAAATCAAGGCAATATCGGCGAATCGATTAATTAAAAAGGCTTTTTTGGCTGCTCGGATGGCTTCAGGTTTTTGATGCCAAAAGCTAATTAACAAATAAGAAAAGGCACCTACCAATTCCCAAGAGCCATAAAATAGATAAATTTGGTCTGCAAAAATAAGACAAATCATGGCGCCGACGAAGCCATGTAAATAAGCATAATAACGGCCTATATTCGCATCATTTTCCATGTAAGATTTGGAAAAAATTTGAACAAATAAACCGACTATGCTGACCAAAATTGCGATGAGTTTGGCTGAGGAATTAACCCAAAAACTTGCAAAATAAGTCTCATGCCCCATGGTAATCCACGGATAGGCAATTTTTAAATTTTGCCCGGACAAGTCATATATAAAATAACCGACAAGGACAGTAAAAATGAATGAGAGCGCGATGGAAATACCAGCGACGTGTTTTTTCGCTTTATGGCCGAATAGTCCAACCAAAAGCGCTGAGATCCAAGGGAGTAGCAGGAGGCCAATAAATTGGAAATTTATTTCCACGTATTATTTTTTTTGCAAATATAAACTAATCTAGTGATTCTATAGAGAATTAGCCGGGATTATCCCCCACTCACAGGTGGAATTAAGGCAATTTCCATATTTTCTTCCACCATAAATTCCGGTTTAGGGAAATGATGATCTACCGCGATTCTAAGGGAAGGCAAATTTTCTAATGCCGGATAATTTTTTTTAATCGATTGCAATAATTGGCCTGAAGTCAATAAGGCATCATTTTGATGCTCAATTGTTTCATTATTTAGCAAATCACGGCAAATTCCAAAGAGGAGAATTTTATAGTTTGGCATTCGATTGAGGTCAATTTTGTACCTTTGTTTTCTATTACAAATATATTGGATAATTCACAAAGCTTAATGACTAATTTACCGCTTCTTTTTGACAATCACGGTCGGGAGATGAGTTATTTGCGTTTAGCCGTTACAGATCGTTGTAATTTGAGGTGTACCTACTGCATGCCGGCAGAGGGCATCGCCTATTTACCCGAAAAGAAATTATTGTCTTGGGAGGAAATGCTCCGAATTGTTCGTGTGTTAAATCAGTTGGGGATACGAAAAGTTCGGATTACTGGTGGTGAACCTTTTGTTCGACCTGGCTTGATGGATTTTTTACAAGAATTAGCTAAGATTCAAAACCTTGAAATTTGCCTGACGACCAACGGAGTTTTGCTTGAAAATCATCTTGATTCTTTGCTAAATTTAGGAATTAGGAACGTGAATTTAAGTTTGGATTCTCTGGATTCTGAGCGTTTTTTCAAAATTACTAGGCGCAATGACTTTGACCAAGTATACCGCAATTTGATGCGCATGATTGAGGCTAATTTCATCGTGAAATTAAATGCCGTGGTTATGCATGGCATGAATGAAACGGACATTTTGCCCTTGGTCAATTTTACAGAAAAGCATCCCGTTTCAGTACGTTTTATCGAGGAAATGCCATTTAATGGATCTGGATTAGTCGAAGAGAAATTATTTTGGGATTATCGGCGCATCCTTTCTCATATAAAAACGGAATTTCCTAGGATAGAAGAAGTGCCGATGGCCTACGGTGAAACGTCGAAAAATTACCATGTTCCTGGTTTTATGGGAAATGTAGGTATTATAGCTGCATTTAGCAGGACGTTCTGTGGTTCTTGCAATCGAATTCGAGTGACCTCTTTAGGCCAAGTTAAAACTTGTTTGTATGATGATGGTGTTTTTGATTTAAAGGAATATTTGCGTTTGGGAGTTTCGGATGAGGATTTGAAAAATACCATGATCAAAATTTTTGGTGAGCGGCCAAAAGACGGTTTTGAAGCAGAAAATAATAGAAAAGGAGTTATTAACGAGTCTATGACTTCAATAGGAGGGTAAAATATGCAATCAGTTTCAGAATTAATTAATGGATTTAGTCGATTAAAGGTCTTAATTATAGGCGATTTAATGATCGATTCGTACACATGGGGAAGGGTAAGTAGGATTTCTCCTGAAGCTCCTGTTCCTGTCGTGAATGTTATTCGCCGAGAATCTCGGTTAGGTGGTGCCGGCAATGTGGTTTTAAACATTGCAAGTTTGGGAGCTACGGCTGTGATTTGTTCCGTGATTGGCGATGATGCACCAGGAAGGGAATTGCAAAAAATAATTCTCGATGCTAATTTGTCGACCGAAGGTTTGATTGTAGAGCCAGGTCGAATGACCACCGTGAAGGAAAGGATTATTGCGGGGTCCCAACAAGTTGTTCGGGTGGATTCAGAGACGGAAAATTCGATTTCTTTGTCGAGCCAACAAGCCTTATTGGCCCATATAAAAGATTCAATGTCTGACGTGGATGTCATTATTTTTGAAGATTATGACAAAGGAGTTTTAAATGCAGAGTTGATTCAATCCGTCATTTCGATGGCAAAAGAAAATAATATTCCTACCGTGGTCGATCCCAAGCGGAAGAATTTCTTTGCCTACAAAGGAGCCACTTTATTTAAACCTAATTTGCACGAATTACGAGATGGATTGGGTTTAATGCCGATGGATTTTGACGCGGATCATTTAGCCGAAACGGTTCGTAAATTCAAAGTTTCACAGGAATTTACGGGTGTGTTTGTGACTTTGTCAGAACGAGGAGTTTATATTGATTTCGAGAATGACCAACAATTAATACCGGCTCACATTCGACAAATTTCAGATGTTTCAGGTGCCGGTGATACGGTCATTTCCATTGCCGCTTGTGTGTTAGCCTTGGGCGGTTCTACGGAGCAAATTGCCTCTTTGGCCAACTTAGGAGGAGGTTTGGTTTGCGAATCATTAGGTGTTGTTCCTATTAATTTAGCACTTCTAAGAAAAGAAGCAAGTCAATGGTGATTTTAACAGTTTACCGATCTTGAATATCAGTTTTTATTGCGCTTGTTTGGTCTGAAAACTATAGCTTTACTAACTTTTCAAATTTAGTAAAGCTTGAAATGGGGGTCTTAGATTCAGATTTTTCAACCCTTTTTTCTTGATTAAATTTCACGAAAAATTTACCCAACCCAAGCGGTAAACTCGATTTCCACTTTATACTGAGGTGCAATTAAAGCCGAAATTTCATAAATCCCTGTGGTGGGTTTTATGTCCTTAAAAAAATGAGCGTGTGCTCTTGCAATTTCTAGATTTTGTGAAATATCAGTTGTGAAAATACGCGTTCTAACGACGTCTTTAAACGATGAGCCGGCTTCCTCTAAAACCACGCCAATTCGCTCAATGATGTTAAAAGTTTGTGCATATAAATCATCTGCGCTAACCTTTTCTCCATCGATGATGGCTACGGTGCCAGAAATTTCTAGAAGATTTCCTGTTTTAACCGCGCGGCAATAGCCAAAAGTGTCTTCGAATGGGGAACCTGAGGATATGTTTAATCTTTGTGACATGGTATTTTGTGTTTTTAGACGCGAGGTATCGCGTCTCTACAGGTTTTTATGACAAGGCTTGTTTTAAGATTTTTTTCCACAATGCTGGTTTGGCATGGCTAACCACTTCGCCTATGACGATGATGGCTGGATTACGAAGGTCTTCCTTTTTGGCCATATTTTCAAGTTCAGCTGCGGTTGAAATACCGATTCGCTGATTTGCCATGGTGCCATTCTGAATGATAGCAGCTGAAATATCGCCCTTGCCATAGGTTTGGCATAATTGAGCTATTTCACCTAATTTATTCATGCCCATTAGGATGACTAGCGTGGCCGTCGACTGAAGTCCCAATTTTAAGTCCTCAGTTAGGGATCCGTCTGTTTTAGTGCCTGTCATGACCCAAAAACTTTCATTGACCCCACGAACGGTTAAAGGAATATCCGCACTTCCAGCTGCTGCGTAAGATGAGCTAATGCCTGGGATGTAATTTGTCAACAAGCCAAAAGCTTTAGCATATTCAATTTCTTCTTGGCCTCGCCCAAAAACAAATGGATCACCTCCTTTTAATCGAACGACATGTCCAAGCGCATAGGCTTTTTCAACAATTAGTGCATTGATAGCCGACTGAGAGTGACTTTCTCCAGGTTTTTTGCCAACAAAAATTTTCTCACAATGGGCCGAGCAATGTTCCAATAATGAAATGTCGATCAATGCATCATATAAGACAGCTTGCGCGGAGGCTATGGCTTTTATGGCCTTCAATGTAATCAATTCCGGATCACCAGGTCCTGCTCCCACGACACTGAGTCGGGGCTGTGGCTCTAATTTTCTGAAATGAGTTAAATTTTTCATGCTTTGTTTTGGCGGTATGTGGTGGCAGCGTTTAAAAATCTTTCAGCTTGTGCGACATATTGATTCGCAAAAGCTTCAGTCGGTTCATGTTGATTAATTTGTAAAACTAAAGCAGCAAATGTTTCCGCATCTACAGCAAATTCACCCGTCGACACGAAATTTTCATCAAATTTATTGATCACCGCAGTTTGATTTGAAACCGTTACGCTTTTATCCAACAACAATGCTTTGGAAGCCGAAATAAATACGGAATAAGCGTGGTAAATAGCATCGGCCCAACGTTTATCCTCCAAAGCCGCAACAGTCCATTCATATTTTTCTTGAGATTCAAAAAGTAATGTTGCCACCAAATCGATCATGACTCCGGCACATTCTCCTACACCAATTTCCGTAATAAAGTTTTCGGAGGCACCCCAATCGATAAAATCGTCTTGAACTAAATTGGATAAATCCGCTAATGGTTTGATCAATGTATAAAAATGATTTTCGCCTAAGCGATCATAATATTCATGGAAATATTCCCCATCCTGTGCATTTTCTTCGTAATTATTCAAAACTATTCTTAGCACTTCTGGACCTCTTTTTGAGGGCACTTTAATTACTTTGTCGGCGATACGCCCCTCTCCATTTCCTAATGTTGCTCCCCCTAAAAGTACTTGCAATGCAGGCAAAACCCGTTTGTCAGGTGCCTTTAAGGATGAACCATGAAAACCAATCGAAGCCATACTGTGCTGACCACACGCATTCATGCAACCCGAAATCTTAATTTTCATTTGGCTATCATGAATCAAAGCAGGAAACTCGTCATTAATTACTTGTTCCAATTTGGAAGTAATATTGGTCGAATCCGAAATAGCCAAATTACACGTATCTGTTCCTGGACACGCCGTAATATTGGCAATGGAATTTGCTCCTGGCGCTGCTAATTCATGTGCATCTAATGTTTGGAATACATAAGGTAGATTGGCTGTTGGCACAAATTTCAACAACAATCCTTGGTTGATCGTAATCCGAACATCATCGCCGATGTATCCCGTAAGCGAATTAATTAAAGACCTAGATGTGTCACTCGAAATATTTCCATTCAAAATACGCACATAAACGCCATGAAAACCTTTTTGTTTTTGCTCAAAAGTATTTGTGGCCAACCAAGTTTTATATATCTCAGACGATGGAATTGCCACATCCGATAATTGGGTCGGCTCGCTTACTTCCCATGCTGCTGCATCCGAAATCGGATAGCTATGATTTTTTAACGCTTTGGTTTCTGCTTGTACTAAGTTCATGAATTCTTCAAACCCAATTTTTTGAATTAAGAATTTCATACGTGCTTTGTGACGTGAATTACGTTCTCCATGACGGTCAAAAACACGAAGTACGGATTCAATAAAAGGAATCACTTGGTCCTCAGCTAAGAACTCATGTGCCGTATACGCAAGCATGGGTTGGGCACCAAGTCCACCACCGACGACCACTTTAAACCCTTTAAGCCCATTGACGATTTTAGGGATAAAACCCATGTCGTGTAAGTAGGCCAAAGAAGTATCTTCATCGGTATTTGAGAAGGATATTTTTACTTTGCGTCCCATTTCTTGGCAAATAGGGTTGCGCAAGAAATATCGGAATGCGGTATCAGCGTGTGGGCTGACGTCAAAAAGTTCTTTTGGATCTATGCCAGAAGTGGGAGAGGCCGTAATGTTACGAACGGTGTTTCCGCAGGCTTCACGCAACGTAATATCGTCTTGTTCTAATTTCGCCCAAAGTTCCGGTGTCCGATCTAAAGAGACAAAGTGAATTTGTATGTCTTGTCGGGTCGTTAGATGCAAATTTCCCGTTGAGTATTCGTCGGAAATATCCGCAATTCGCTTCCATTGATGAAACTGAATTTTTCCATAAGGAAGCTTAATTCGGATCATCTGAACGCCTTGTTGGCGCTGCCCATAAACCCCTCTTGCCAACCGTAAGCTCCTAAATTTCTCCTCATGAATTTCGCCAGCCTTAAATTGAGCAATTTTTTTTGCCAAGTCTAGGATGTCCTTTTCAACGATTGGGTTTTCTATCTCAGTGCGGAAACTATGCATTTTTTTATCTTGTATTGTTGTTAAAGTCTATATAATATATAGAGTAGGTGCAAATCTACGAAATTACCTTTTATTGGCAAACAATTTTTATATTCGTTTTTAAATTTATTTAGAATGAAAAAAATATTGTTGATTATAATGGTTGCCATTTCTTTTAATGGTGTTTCTCAAAAGACTGCTTCCATTGTTCCAAGCGATCCCGATCCACAGGGAGTCCAGGTAGTAAAAACAACGCATGCGATTTTAATCGGTGGAAAGACGATTCAGTATACGGCTTTTACCGGATACATGCACATGAAGCAGGATACCGGTAAAGTATTGTCCAAAATCTTTTTTACCTATTATCAAAAAGAGGGGGAGGATGCGGGAAAGAGGCCTGTCACATTTACGTTCAATGGGGGTCCAGGATCAGCGTCTTTGTGGTTGCATATGGGAGGTGTGGGTCCTAAAAGAGTCCTTTTGAAAGATGATGGTTCGGCGACAGCCGCACCTTATACCTATATTCCAAATGAATTTTCTTGGTTAGATAAAACAGATTTGGTATTTATTGACCCGGTGTCTACCGGTTTTTCAAGAGCGGTCAATGGTGAAAAGGAGAGTAATTACCATGGCTATGTAGAGGACATTACCTCGATAGGGGCATTCGTTCGAAATTTTTTAAGCCGGTATGATCGTTGGGCTTCCCCAAAATTCCTCGCAGGAGAATCCTATGGGACGACTCGTGCGGCAGGATTATCCAAGTATTTACAGGATACACATCGAATTTATATCAATGGGGTCATCTTGATTTCGGCGGTATTGAATTTTGGAACGAATAATTATGACATTGGGAATGACCTACCGAGGGCTTTATACATTCCTTCTTATACTGCGGCGGCTTGGTATCACAAGAAATTGGCCCCCGCTTTATTAGCCCGTCCCATTGCCGATGTCTTGAAAGAATCTGAGGCATGGGCGATTGGGGAATATGCGTCTGCATTAATTAAAGGTGGTTGGATGTCTGCCAAAGAAAAAGAGGCCATCGCTGAGAAAATGGCCTATTGGACCGGACTTAGCAAAGAACTTTGTTTGCAGGCGAATTTACGTGTGGATGAGAACCGATTTTATAAAGCTCTTCGCCGCGGGGATGGCTTGTCGGTCGGCCGACTAGACGCTCGGTTTACAGGGCGCGACTTAGATGATGCGGGCGAATTTGTCGACTTTGATCCATCTTTTGCCAACATTGACGGTCCGTTTACGGCGACGATCAATGATTATTTGTCCAAAGAATTGAAGTTTAAAGAAGAGAAGGGCTATAATGTATTTGGCGATGTGTATCCTTGGTCCTACAAGAATGTGCAAAATAAGTATTTAAATGTAGCGGAGAGCTTGCGTGATGCGATGGCTAAAAACCCTAATTTGAAAGTGTATTTAGGTTGTGGATATTATGATTTTGCTACCCCTTATTTTACGGCTTTGTATGATGTGGAGCATATGTTTTTACGCCCTGAGCAAAGAGCGCGCGTGGACATAAAGTTTTATGAATCAGGCCATATGTATTATATACACAAACCAAGTTTGATTCAATTTAAAAAGGACATTGATTCCTTTTTCGATTCTTCAAAATAAATTCTTAGCTTTGCCCTCCCATTCAGAGGGGTGTCCGAGTGGTTTAAGGAGCACGCTTGGAAAGCGTGTGTAGGTCTCAAGCTTACCGAGGGTTCGAATCCCTTCCCCTCTACAAAGCCTTTCAGCGTGAGCTGAGAGGCTTTTTTAATGGGCGGAAGTGAATTCCGCTAGCGAGATTGAACGAACGCCCATTAAAAAAGGTACACAATTCGCGAAGCGAATGGTGTTAGGCTTTGTGCAAGATAACCCCTGCGGATGACAGCGAAACGGAGTGGAGCTGTCACTCCCCCCTCTATTAAATTGCTCTATGAATGGTGTTAGGCTTTGTGCAAGATAACCCCTGCGGATGACAGTGAAACGGAGTGGAGCTGTCACTCCCGAACTTTGAGTATCAAGCGAATGAAATGAAGCTGTCAATCCCCATCTAAATAAAAAAGGAGATCAAATTTGATCTCCTTTTTTATACAATTTATTTCTCTTCGCTTACTGCTTGAATCAAGCCTTTGATATATCCATAGCAAAATGAAAATGCTTGATTACCTTTTAAATCATCATGATGGTGAGGTACGTGATCTGGCATAACCATTCCTGAAAATCCTACATCTCTTAAGGCCCTTACGACTTTAAGAAAATTCATATCACCATTATCTGGGTACACTTCTTGGAAGTTATTAAACCCTCCCTTTATATTTCTTAAATGGACGTTGAAAATCTGATTGCGCTCACCTACCCATTTTATGATCGGGAAAATTTCGTTTGCAGGATCATTTAATCCTTCGGCGATGGATCCGATGCAAAAATTAAAGCCATGGTATTCATTGTCGTATAGTTTAGCAAACCTTTGAATGCCTTTAAATACGTCGGGGCTATTCCATCTGGTAATTCCTCTGTATCCAACGGGCGTTGGTGGATCGGCGATGTGGTTCGCTAATTTGACCTTATACTCTTTGGCAACGGGTAAAAGTCGATCTAATAAATAGGTAATTCTTTCAAACATTTGTTCAATACTCACATCACCCGCAATTGTTTTTGGGTCGTTCCTTTTTAATGCTTCTTCATAGTTCCAAACAGTGTATTCGACATTTCCTCTTTTGGGATCTACCACTCGACCTGTTCTTAAAACGGGTAAAATAGTCGTATTGTAATTCAAAACTTTGATGCCAGTCTTTGATGCCACCTGAATCATTTGTTGAAGTATCTCTATTTCCCGATCCCTTTCAGGACTTTTTCCCAACATGATGTTTGGATATTCAACTTTATCGATACCGGCAGAGGTCAAAGGAAAGTGGTAGGCGTCTAATTTGATGCCATATTTTTCGCAAGCTTCTTTCTTAGCCAATGAATCAGCTAAGTCCCAGCCTTTTCCTATGATGGTTTTGGGAGTTCCCCCATCTATATTGAAAACGCCATGCCGAGCTTTAAATTCTAAATTTTCGATGGTTGTTCCTCCCGATTGGCAGCCAACGGTCATTAATGTTTTCTTAGGGGCTATCGCTTCTATCGATGCTTTTACATCTGTGGAATTTAATAAGGTTGCTCCTACAGAACTTGCTGTTATAGCTTTTAAGAAATTATTGCGTTTCATAGTTCACGTACAAAAAATATATAATCTGCGAATATTACTATTTAAAATTTACAATATTTAATAAGACTCCTATTTTTTATTTTACCCTTAGTTTAAATTCGATTATTTTTTTCACGAAATCCCCAAAACTTATTCCCTCACTATGCCTTACCTTCAATATTCTTAATTTTTTATTGAGTGGATAGGCATAAATCAATATTTACCCGATATAATCGAATAGGATTTTTAAAGAAAAAGCATATTTTTACAAATTAATTAACCTATTAAATATGAAAAATACATTACCGAATTCCGTTAAAAGGCGCGAATTTCTAGCTCAAGCGAGTCTTGCCTTCGGTTCGTTTTTAATTGTCCCACGCCATGTACTAGGAGGTAAACGTCCAGATGGATCGCTTTATTTAGCGCCGAGTGACGTCATGAACTTAGGCTTTATTGGCACAGGTAAACAAGGAAAAGGCTTATCCAATTCATTTATGAGTACGGGTGAAGTTCGAATCACGGCCATTTCAGAAGTATACCAAGCAAAAGCTAAACAGTTTGTAGATCGTGTAAAGGATATTTATGCGAAAACGCCTTCTTTGGGAAATTATTCTGAAATACCTGTTTATCAGGATTTTAGAGAATTATTAGCCCTTAAAAATGTAGATGCGGTGGTTATCGCAAGTCCTGATCATTGGCATGCAGCTATGTCTGTTCGAGCTGCAGCGGCAGGAAAAGATATCTATTGTGAAAAACCTCTTTCTTTAACCGTAAAAGAGGGACGCGCGATGGTGGATGCCACTAGAAAAAATAAACGAGTGTTCCAAACCGGATCCATGCAACGTTCTTGGCCTGAATTTAGGCAAGCCGCCGAATTAATTCGCAATGGATATATAGGAGAAGTGAAATCAATCAAAGTGAATGTGGGTCCTCCTCCCATTGCCTATGATTTAGCCGCTGAAGAACTGCCCATGGGCCTAGATTTCGAAAAGTGGTTGGGGCCCAACAGTGCCGTTCCATTTAATTCAGAATTAGCCCCGCCATTATCTAAAGATGTATTCCCAAATTGGCGTAAATACAAAGAATTTGGTGGAGGCGGTATGACGGATTGGGGCGCACACATGTTTGATATAGTCCAATGGGCGCTTGACATGGATGGAAGTGGTCCCGTAAAAGTGGATGCTCCTAAAACCAATGGCAATGAATTTTTAACGTACACCTATGCCAATGGCATCACCATGACGCATCAGCCATGGGAGTGGAATAACGGAATTGAATTTGTAGGTACCGAAGGGACTTTACGTGTTCAAAGAAAGAAACTAGAAACTTCAAAGCCGGAGTTAAAAGATCGTATCATTGGAGCTAATGAAAAGCATGTGTACGCTAGCGACAATCACTACAAAGATTTCTTAAACGCGATTCGAAATCGGTCAATGCCTATTTGTGACGTGGAGATTGGTCATAGAACGGCCTCTGTATGTAACATAGGAAATATTGCCTACGCTTTAAATAAATCGTTAACTTGGAATCCCAAATCTGAAAAATTCAATGATGCCGCGGCAAATGCTTTGCTAGGCAGAAAAATGAATGCTCAATGGGGTATTAAACTTTAAATCAAATCTTTTAAATTCTAAACTTAATAAATAATGAAAAATGTAATTGTAGTATTCTTTGTATTAATGACTTTGCAAGTATCAGCTCAAGGAAAAAAATGGGTTGAATTGTTCGACGGTAAATCATTAAATAATTGGAAAATTAATGAAAGCCCAGCCTCTTTTAGAGTGGAAAATGGATCTATTATCATTGAAGGACCTCGTGGTCACTTGTTTTATGATGGTCCTGTGGCTGAGCATAATTTCAAAGATTTCGAAGTTCAAGCCACGGTGATGACTTTCCCTGGATCAAATTCAGGTTTATATGTATGTACGGATTTTTTACCTGTAGGTTTTCCTTCAGTAGGGTATGAGGTTCAAGTGAATAACTCACATACAGATTGGCGCAGAACAGCTTCTTTGTATAATATCGTGGATACATCGGAGCGTTTTGTCAAAGACGAAGAGTGGTTTGACTTGAACGTAACTGTAAAAGGGAATCGAATCGTTACTAAAATAAATGGAGTTACGGTAGTGGATTATACCCAACCAGAGAATCCTTTGCGTAGTAAAGGTCAAGAACAACGCTTAATCAAAGCCGGAACAATTGCCCTTCAGGCGCACGATCCCAAAAGTAAAGTTGCTTACAAAAGCATCAAAGTTAGATCTCTATAATTGAGGTTGATTTTTAAGGCATAAAAAAAGAGGAGCTTTGTGACTCCTCTTTTGATTTAGATAAGTAGCCGATTATAAATCGACCGCCTCTCCATAAGCCGCTTCTGTGGCACCTTTAAATGCTTCAGACATCGTAGGATGTGGATGAATGGATTTCATTATTTCATATGCGGTACTTTCTAATTTCCTGACCACCACGGCTTCGGCAATTAATTCAGTTACGTTATATCCAATCATGTGGGCGCCAAGTAATTCACCATATTTGGCATCATAAATGACTTTCACAAATCCGTCTCTAGCTCCAGCAGCTGTCGCTTTACCTGAGGCTACAAAAGGGAATTTCCCCACTTTAATTTCATATCCAGCTTCGATCGCCTTTTTCTCCGTCATTCCCACGGAAGCGATTTCTGGGGTACAATAGGTACAACCCGGAATGTTGCTATAATCCAAAGCTTCTGTCTTATGACCAGCGATTTTCTCTACACAAATAATGCCTTCCGCTGATGCTACGTGAGCCAAAGCAGGTCCCGGAGTTACGTCACCGATGGCATAATATCCTGGAATATTCGTTTCGTACCATGCATTCACGGGGATTTTACCTTTATCCACAATAATGCCCACTTCCTCAAGGCCGATGTTTTCAAGATTTGAAATGACACCTGCTGCAGATAGAACAATATCACAAGTTATTTCTTGATTTCCAGTAGGCGTTTTAATGCTTACTTTGCAACCTTTTCCTTTGGTATCTACTTTCTCAACACTTGAATTGGTCAAGATATCAATCCCCATTTTTTTGTACTGCTTGGCCAGCTCTTTTGAAACATCTTCATCTTCTACTGGCACAACATTCGGAAGAAACTCAACAATAGTCACCTTAGTGCCCATTGCAGCATATACATACGCAAATTCTACGCCTATGGCTCCTGAGCCTATGATGACCATCGAATCTGGACGTTTTGCCAAACTCATGGCTTTTCGGTATTCGATTACCTTTTCTCCGTCAATGGGGATATTCGGCAAGGCACGAGCACGTGCACCTGTCGCGATCATAATGTATTTTCCGTCGTAAATGACCGACTTACCTTCTGCGTCAATGACCTCTACTTTTTTACCGGGTTTAACTTTCCCCGTTCCCATGATGACGTCAATTTTATTTTTTTTCATCAAAAATTGCACCCCTTTGCTCATATTATCAGCTACTCCACGTGAACGTGAAATGACAGCTGAGAAATCAGCTTCGGCTCCTTTGACTGTAATTCCATAGTCAGAGGCATGTTTGATGTATTCAAAAACTTGGGCAGATTTCAAAAGTGCTTTAGTCGGTATACATCCCCAGTTTAGGCATATTCCCCCTAAGGATTCCTTTTCGATTACCGCACATTTTAAACCTAATTGAGAAGCTCGGATAGCTGCTACATAACCTCCAGGGCCTGAGCCTACCACGATCAAATCGTAAGATTGCGCCATATTATTAGATGATTTATATGAATGAGACCGCAATTTAGTACAAAATCGGGTATATTTGCACTTTATAAAGAAGAAAAACATATGACTAAGGACAGGTTCAATGACCTGAAAGCCAGAATAGAGGCTTTAAGGAGGTATCTTTGACTACGATCACAAAAAATATTTAATCTCAGAATTAGAAACGGTTACGTTGGATCCGGCATTTTGGGAAAATCCTGTCAAGGCTGAAACCACCATGAGGGAGATGAGGGGGCTGAAGTTTTGGACCGACGGCTTTGACCAATTAGCCAATGCGCAAGGCGATTTAGAAACCATCTGGGAATTTTACGAAATGCAAGAAGCCTCCGAAGCGGAAGTAGATGCGGAAGGTGAAAAATTAGAGGCCAAATTAGAGGCATTGGAATTCCGTAAAATGATGTCTGACGAGGGGGATAATATGAGCGCTGTACTTGAAATTAATGCCGGCGCAGGAGGTACAGAATCTCAAGATTGGGCATCAATGTTGCTGCGAATGTATCAAATGTGGTCCGAAAAAAATGGTTTTAAGATTCGCTTGGTTGACCAAAATGATGGAGATGTTGCGGGTATAAAATCAGTGACCATCGAGGTGGACGGTGAGTTTGCCTATGGGAATTTAAAATCTGAAAACGGCGTTCATCGCCTCGTTCGAATCTCACCTTTTGACTCAAATGCGCGTCGGCATACCTCATTTGCTTCTGTATATGTGTGCCCTTTAGCGGATGATACGATTGAAATTGACATTAATCCTGCTGATATTGATTGGGATACGTTTCGTTCTGGAGGTGCCGGTGGTCAAAATGTCAATAAGGTAGAAACAGCTGTACGTTTAACCCACAAACCTTCTGGAATTATCATCGCGTGCCAACAAGAACGTTCGCAGTTGATGAATAAGGAAGTAGCCCTCCGATTGTTGAAGTCTAAGCTCTATCAAATCGAAATTGACAAGCGCAATGCGGCTCGTGCTGAAGTGGAGGCTGGTAAAAAGAAAATTGAGTGGGGTTCTCAAATCAGATCTTATGTGCTAGACGATCGAAGGGTCAAGGACCATCGGACTAACCATCAAACTTCGAATACCGATGCGGTGTTGGACGGAGAAATTAATGATTTTATTAAGGCCTATTTGATGGAAAATTAGCCAATTTTATTTTTGCTTTTTTTGATGGGCCGGGGTGCATTTTAGCTTTACTAAATTTTAAAATTTAGTAAAGCTTGCTGAAAGCGCTACAAAAAAAGCAAACGTTTGAGATTTTGATTTATTGTTCTTTTGATACCGATTCTTCCTCGAGATTTTTGAGATAATCAACTAACTTATCTTTTGCCATGGATAGCGCGACGGCTAATAAATAGGATTTAATGGCCGACCCTAAAAATGATGGTTCGTTTTTTCCTTCCTTTTTAGATTCGCTACCTCCGGAGAAAAGGGAATAGATCAAATAACTTCCTGCAACAATTCCCCCGGCAATTAATATTTGATTACCACGTTCCTTGGCTATTTTTTTCAAATCATCCATCTCTAATGAAATATTTGATTTCACTTCATTTGCTTGCACTTCTAATGCTTTACGTTTATTCTCTAAATCAGTCATGATCGTTCTCGTGGGCATTTGTAAATTCGTCAACTTCCTCCAAATCAATTAAAGGAACATCTGGATTTTTTTTATTTAAGGAATAAATAATAAAGAGGCTAATGACTAGCGCAATTCCTGACACACTCATATATCCAATAAAAGAACTTTCAAAATAGTCATTAAGGAAGTTTGCGAGTCCCAGTAGTAAGAATAAAAGGGTAATTCCAACGGCAAATGCGGCTAATATAAATTTAAAAATTCTGGATAATAATTCTTCTAAGCGTTCTTGGATGTCCAATTTCACTAACTCCAATTGAGTTTTGATGTATTTGGTGACCAAGTCTACAAGTTTAGAATTATCAAAAATCCCCATTTATCGTTGTTTTAATTTAGCCTCAATAGAATGTTGAGTATGCGGTACTAAACGTAAACGCTCTTTGGAAATTAATTTTCCGGATTCTACGCATACGCCATAAGTCCCATTTTTAATTCTCATTAATGCTTTTTCAAGGCTTCCAATGAATTTTTGTAATCGAACGGCCAATTGGTTCATGTTTTCTTTTTCGGCAGTTTCTGCACCATCTTCCATCACCTTTGAATTCCCGGAGGTTTTATCCGTTCCGCTGTCGTTCTTTTTTGAAAGTGTTTCTCTTAAATAAGTTAATTCTGACCTTGAGTCTTCTAATTTTTCTAAAATTATTTGTTCAAATTCTTTTAACTCCTCCGCCGAATAGCGTTGTTTTTCTTCGTTTCCCATAATAAATATCGAATGATTATGAATGGTAAATATCAAAGATTTAACTCAAAACGCTTGAATATCAAACCTTTAATATTTTTAGTTAACATTTCTACAAAGATAATTTTATATGATTGATTTAGGTAATTATTGATATAAAATCTATGACAATTTTTTTTTCCAAGTATAAAATCCGCTAAAAGCAAAGATTAGGAAGATGACGTAAAGTATAGCTGTTCCATTCATTCCCTTATACAGATAGATTCCGATGTAAATAATATTCACAAAAATCCATACCAGCCAGTTTTCAATTTTCATTTTAGCCGCCAAATAAGTACCCCAAATACTACAACCTGTTAATGTCGCATCTAAATATGGAAGGGAAACGTTGGATATTTCATGATGCAGGTAGCCTGAGACTACCCCAAAAAGAACAGATCCTCCGATGCCAATTATAAGGTTCACCCCACTCGACCGACTGACTTCTAAAAACTGAGAAGGTTGATTCCATTGCACAAATCCGTAAATAGCCATGGCCATAAATACTCCCTGCAATTCCATATCGGAGTATAGACCTACCCGATAAAAAAGAATACCATAGATGCAGGAAGCGATGAAATTCCAAATCCAGGCAATTTTATGTTGTTTGGTGGAATAATATACACCTAGAAGTGCCGTGATTATTCCTACATATTCTAAGCCATGCGATTGTATGAATTCGATCATTTTATTTTTTCAATATGCGCACAAAAATGACTGATTTCACAAACTTGGCATTTGGGGGTTCTGGCCAAGCATACATACCTACCATGCAAAATTAACCAATGGTGAGCCACTGGAATGATGTCGTCAGGTAAATGTTTGATAATAGATAGTTCGACTTTTAGAGGTGTGTTTGCCGTTTTAGGAACAAGGCCTAGTCGGCGAGATACCCTAAAAACATGTGTATCCACAGCCATAGTCGGCTGGTTGTAAATGACGGAAGCAATCACATTCGCAGTTTTACGGCCCACGCCTGGTAAACTTTGTAAATCTTCCATCGTCTCGGGAACTTGGCCTTCAAACGAATCGACCATTCGTTGGCCCAAACCTAATAAGTGTTTAGCCTTATTATTAGGGTAAGAAACCGACCTGATATAAGAAAAAATCTCGTCGACACTAGATTCTGAAAGCGCCTTTGCATCCGGAAATCGCTTAAATAGGGTAGGGGTAATTTGGTTGATTCGCTTGTCTGTACATTGAGCCGACAAAACCACAGCCACTAAAAGTTCAAATGGATTTGAATAATGTAGTTCTGTTTCGGCCGTAGGAAAACGGGTCGAAAAGTGGGAAATAAATGCTTGAAATCGCTCTTTCTTTTGCATCAAATGTGCTTTGAACAAAGGTAAGAATTATTTTAAGATTGTTTTTCCGCTTAGGAATGTAGGGCTGACTTGCTTTTAGAATAAGCTAAAATAGCCTCTACAGATCGATTAGAAGGCTCAATGAGAGCATTTTCCAATGTATCTTTTACCTTTTGAAAGGATGCTAACTCCGAGCATTCTTCAGCATTTAAAAGCTGATCGAGCCCTTCTTTCGGCTCATATAAGATTTTAATAAGGTCATTTGGGGTAAAGTTTTGCGTCATAGGCACTCTCTTGTTTTTCTATCATTTTTCTTAGGTTGATCAAGGCATACCTCATTCTCCCTAAGGCCGTATTTATGCTAACTCCTGTTTGTTCGGCAATTTCTTGAAAACTTAATTCCTCATAATGCCTCAAAACTAAAACTTCTCTTTGCTCTTCGGGTAATTTTTTGATCATCTCTCTAACATGAGCGATTTGATCTGATTTCATTTGCAAATCCTCTGCTGAGTCCTCCGCAAAATCAAAACTGTTAAACACCTTAGAACCATCTTCTAAAACAATCGTAGGATATCTTTTTTCCTTACGAAAATAATCGATGGCTAAATTGTGAGCTATGCGTGCAACCCAAGGTAAAAATTTCCCCTCTTCGTTGTAGCGCCCCGATTTAATCACATCGATCGCTTTAATATAGGTTTCTTGAAGCAAATCTTCCGCTACATAGCGGTCTTTTACGATCAAGTATATACTGGTAAATACCTTTGATTTACTACGTTTGACTAATGTCTCAAACGCTTTGTCTTCCCCTTGGATGTACGCTGAAATTAACGCTGCATCGCTAACATGAATTTTAATCATAAATTCTAATTATTGTTAACGTAGAGTTTTATTCCATATTGCGTCTCCTATCGATTTTATTTTGGGCGAATTGACTTTTAATTTATTTGGGAGTGCCAAATTAAGTAAAACAATTTAAATTCAAAATGTGTTAGTAAAAAATAAAAGAAAAATGATATTGTTTAAATTCAATTTTAGCTAATAATTATATTAGAAATAATTAAAAAACAATTAGTTTTGTCAAAATCTTAAATAATTTAAAATGAAAAATCTACGTTTTTTAGCCGTTATGTTAACGGTAATTTTGTTGTCCATTAAATCTTTTGCTCAAGTAGCATCTGATGAATTTTCTGGTTCATATAAAATGCAGGAAAATCCCTATGTTAAAGTGTTAAAAGTTAATGTCAAAGATGGCAAAGTAATCATTTCTGCTGAAGGTTTGCCTGATTCTGAACTTGCCAAAGGAAAAACGGCAGATGAGTTTTTACTTGAATCCATGAGTGCAACGATCACTTTTACTCGCGAAGGTGGTAAGGTAAAAGGATTGAAAATTGACGCACAAGGCAATTCATTATTGGGAGAGAAAGAAGGTGCAAGTTCTGCTGCTTCCGCTTCTATTGACGAATATGCTGCTACTTTCAAAATGGCTGATAACGAGTATGTTAAAAAAATGATGGTGAATGTGAAAGAAGGAAAATTATTAATTTCTTCGGATACAAACCCAACAGAAGGAGCAGTTTTAAAAGCATCAAATACTCCTGATGTATTTACAACAGCTCTTCAAGGATATGATGCTGATATCATTTTTTCTCGTTCAGGAGGAAAAATTAGTTCAGTAAAAATATCAGTAGCTGGAGGTCAAGTAGTATTGACTGGCGTAAAGGAATAAGTACTATTTTATCAAATTAGATAAAAATAAAAGAGGCACATAAATAGTGCCTCTTTTTGTTTGCAAGGTATCGTTATTTTAATTGGCGCTTATACAGCTGGATCGTGTTTTCTAATCCATAGTATAATGCATCGCAAATCAGCGCATGGCCAATCGACACCTCATCTAAGGGTGTGACGCTTGCTTTGAAATATGCTAAATTTTCCAAACTCAAATCATGCCCAGCATTGATGCCTAAGCCTAATTGATGTGCCCTGAAGGCAGCTTTACGGTAATTTGCCACAGCGTCCACGGGGTTTTTTTCAAAATTTGCTGCATACGGTTCCGTATACAACTCCACTCGGTCCGCTCCTGTTGACGCCGCCGCCTCTATCATTTCCAAAACAGGATCGACAAAAATAGATACCCGTATACCCGCCTCCCGGAATGGACGAATTATTTTGATTAATAATGCTTGATGTTGGATGGTATCCCAACCGTGATTCGAAGTGAGTTGGCCTAATGCATCAGGTACTAAGGTCACCTGTTCTGGTTTAACCGACATAACAAGGTCGATAAAAGATGCCTCAAGCGGATTTCCCTCAATATTGAATTCTGTAGTGACTATTTTTTTTAAGGCATACACATCCGCATAACGAATATGTCGCTCATCTGGCCTCGGATGGACCGTAATGCCATCAGCTCCATATCGTTCACAATCTTTAGCGACGTCCAATACATTTGGATTGTCCCCTCCACGCGAATTTCGCAAAGTGGCAATTTTATTAATATTGACGCTAAGTCTAGTCATAGCCTAAATCGAGAATGGGTATAATTAAATCAACTGATTTTTTGCCAAATATTCCGCTATTTGGATGGCATTGGTCGCCGCACCTTTTCGTAAGTTATCAGCTACAATCCACAAGTTTAACGTATTTTTTTGACTCTCATCCCTGCGAATTCTTCCCACAAAAACTTCATCTTTTCCGTGCGCTGTGATCGGCATTGGGTATAAAAAATTCTTTGGATCATCTTGAACGATTACGCCTTCCTCATTTTCCAATATATTTCGTACTTCGGCTAAATCAAAATCATGTTCAAATTCAATGTTAACCGCTTCCGAATGCCCACCGATCGTCGGGATACGTACAGTCGTGGCCGTAACCTGAATCGAATCATCCATCATGATTTTCTTAGTTTCCAAAATCATTTTCATCTCTTCTTTCGTATATCCATTGTCCAAGAAAACATCAATATGAGGCAATACGTTTAAATCAATCTTGTGTGGATATACACGAGCGATATTTTCTTTTCCTGCTCGCTCGTCAAATAATTGGTCCACGGCAGCCTTTCCTGTACCGGTCACCGATTGATACGTCGAAACCACCACACGTTTAATTTTATATTTTTTATGCAATGGATTTAAAATGACAACCATTTGAATGGTTGAGCAATTTGGATTGGCAATAATTTTATCCTTCTGGGTTAAGGTATAGGCATTGATTTCAGGTACCACTAATTTTTTAGTGGGATCCATGCGCCATGCCGATGAATTATCAATAACCGTTATTCCTGCCGCGGCAAATTTGGGTGCCACCTCTAAAGAAGTACTTCCTCCCGCTGAAAAAATAGCTACATTAGGCTTCATGGCGATGGCCGTTTCATAGCCAACCACCGTGTAATCGATGCCCTTGAAATTCACTTTTTTACCGATAGATCGCTCGGAGGCAACCGGTATAATTTCAGTCACAGGAAAATTTCTTTCCGCTAATACTTTTAAAATTTCACCACCTACTAATCCTGTGGCGCCTATAATCGCAACTTTCATTTTTTTTAATTAAAATTTATAATGCCAAACTAAACCTACCGATGGACCAAAGCGATCATCCGTTGAATATTTAAAACTCATTTTTGATCCATCATTCGCTAATTCGTTATATCGATTTAACGCTCGTCGAAAATGGCGAACACTGACAGAACCAAAATATAAATTAGCCACCGCACTTCCTCCCACCACGGACCAATAAAAACCGTCCGAAACAGCATCTTTTTTTAGTAAGGTATAAAAAGAAAGTAGGGCAGTTATTCCCGAGATCCATTTTATGTGACTTTGCTGTCTTTTATAAATTAAAAATTCCCGACTAACCATAGGATCTTGAGCCTCCAAAAGTGGGATTTGCAAGGCCAATGGGTTGTCGATCAATTGTCGTTTATAAACAAATTGTTTTCTAAATCCAGTTTGAGTTTCGCCGATAGGAAATAATTCCTTTTTCAATTCCTTTTGACCTAAAATAGGTCCAGAAATTACAATAAAGAATAACAATAGCTTCGCCTTCACTAGATCAAAATTATTTAATCCTGTAAAATTAGGGCTTAAATTTTGATTCGAAATCTTTTTTGTAAATAAATCAACGAAAACGATAGACCGATTTTGGCGTGATGGCAAAATCCATAGCTATATCAAAGGAATTCAAGTCTTCAATAGGTTCAATGGGTTCCTCAAGACCCAAACCAATTTTAATCAGTTCGGGTTTAGTGTTCGCTAAAAATCGATCGTAAAAACCCTTACCATA
>Ga0214919_10000808_pt1 | contig 53252 bp, 40 predicted proteins | sample LL1503_MetaG_FD_177994 | JGI IMG/M metagenome (GOLD analysis project Ga0214919, IMG submission 177994) | Freshwater microbial communities from Lake Lanier, Atlanta, Georgia, United States - LL-1503 | ecosystem: Environmental > Aquatic > Freshwater > Lake | place: USA: Georgia | collected... | reverse complement strand
CCCCTCGGAGACCCGCAAGATCAATCCGGGTCTGGAGAAGCTAGAAACCACCCACTTCTCGGTCGTCGACCGTTGGGGCAATGCGGTGTCCAACACCTATACGCTCAATGGCAGCTTCGGCTCCGGCGTGGTCGTCGAAGGTGCAGGTTTCTTGTTGAACGACGAGATGGACGATTTCTCAGCCAAGGCTGGGGTGCCCAATCTCTATGGCGTTGTCGGCGGTACGGCCAATGCGATTGCGCCGCTCAAGACCCCGCTGTCCTCCATGACCCCGACCATCCTCTTGAAGGACGGCAAGGTGGCGATGGTCATCGGCACGCCCGGCGGCTCGCGCATCTTCACCTGGGTCTTTCAGGTCATGACCAATGTCTATGACTTCAAGATGCCCCTTCAGACGGCTGTCGACGCCCAGCGCGTCCACCACCAGCTGCTGCCCGAAAACCTGATCATTGCCGAGCGTTTCTTCCCCATCGCCGCGCCGGTGGTGAAGGCCTTGGAGGCGCGCGGCTATCATGTTGACAATGCCGGTTGGGGCGGTGATGTCGAGGCCATCCAGATCACCGATGGCCAGCCCGTCGCCGCCTCGGACCCTCGCGGTCGCGGCGTGTCGGTGGTTGTTCCCTGATCAGCGACAGGTTCCTGTTCCGTTTCGGGCGCGACGCCGTTAAGCAGGGCGGGTGACCGAAGCCTTGCCGATCCCCACTCTGCCCCCCGCCCTCGTCGTCCATCCCGGACGGCGCGCGGCCCTGTGCGAAGGCGATCAGGTCAAGCGGCTGGGTCCGGCTCCCGCCAAGACCCTGTTCGAGCGCGGCCCGGTTCTGATCGCTCATGCCACCCTGACGGCAAGGCGCCTCGGCCTCAATCCGCCCCAGCGCAGCCGTGACCATTTCGATGTGCTCGAACTCTATGCCTTTGTGCGTCCAGCCCGGTTCTGTGCGCCGTCGGCTGCCGGTTTGGCGCTGGCCCTTGGCCGCAGCGAGCCTCGGACCTTGGAGGATCAGGCTCTGGCCCTGCATCAGGGGGCGATGGACCTTTTGGCGGAGTTAGCCGGAGGGCCTTGGCCCACCCGTGAGGATGCCTTGGCTCTGGCCGAGACCTTGGGCCGAGCGGGATGGGCTTGGGCGGCGCTGGTCATTGGTGCCCTGCGTTCGGGTCCTGTGCGGGAGGGTTCGCGCTCTGCGGGCCTGGATGTCTGGTCGCGGATTCCTGAATGGGAAGATCAGGCCCCGCCCGGCGAATCGGGCACCCGTCCCATCTCGCCCGACGAGGCCCGTGTGCGCTTGGCCGAGCTTTTGGCCCGGTCCGGTCTGGACGAGGCGCGCCCCGCCCAGGCCGACTTCGCCGCCGAGACCGCCTTTGCCTTCCAACCGCGCGAGCGCGAGGGCGAGCCGCGTATGATGCTGGCCGAGGCAGGCACCGGCGTTGGTAAGACGCTCGGCTATCTCGCCCCGGCCTCGCTCTGGGCCGAGGCCAATGGCCCCGCCGTCTGGATCTCGACCTATACCCGCGCGCTCCAGCGCCAGATCGCCCGCGAAAGCGCCGCCATCTTTCCCGATCCGGCTGTGCGCGCCCGCAAGGCGGTGGTGCGCAAGGGGCGGGAGAACTATCTGTGCCTTTTAAATTACCAAGATGCGGTGCAGGCCGCTCAGCTTGGCAATGGTGACCTGATCGGTTTGGCCCTGACCTCGCGCTGGATCCGGGCGACGCGGGACGGCGATATGACCGGCGGCGACTTTCCCGCCTGGTTGCCGGGCCTCTTTGCTGTGCCGCCGGTGCAGCAGGCCAGCGCGGCCAATCTGGTGGATCGGCGCGGCGAGTGCGTCCATGCGGGCTGCTCGCACTACCGGGCCTGTTTCATCGAAAAGGCAGTCCGGGCCTCCAAGCGGGCCGACATTGTCATTGCCAACCATGCGCTGGTCCTAACCCAAGCGGCCTTTGACGGGGTGCGCACCGCACGGGGCCAGAAGGCTGACAACGAATCCACCTCGCTCAAGCGCATTGTCTTTGACGAGGGCCACCATCTGTTCGACGCCGCCGACAGCGCCTTTGCCGCCGCCATTTCCGGGGCCGAAGCCGCTGAGATGCGTCGCTGGATCAGAGGCCCGGAGGGGCGCGGACGGCGTGGGCGCGGGCTAGAACAGCGGCTGGGCGATCTGGTCGGCGAGCGCGAAGGTCCTGCCAAGGCGCTGGCCGATGCGGTTCAGGCGGCAACGGCTCTACCCAGCGAAGGCTGGTCCGGACGGGTGGCTCCCGCGCCTGACTATGATGGCCGCGATCAGCCCGCGCAGCCCAACGGCCCCATCGAGACCTTCATTGCCCGGGTACTGGAACAGCTTCGGGCCAGAGCCACCCCCTCTGAGGTTGGACAGGAATGTGCTGCCCGCCCGACCGTCGAGCCGGTGCGGATCGCCGCCCGCGACGCCGCCCGCGCGCTGGCCGCTATCGAGGCCCCTTTGGTGGCCTTTGCGCGTCACTTGGAAGATTTGCTGGATTCCGAGGCGGATGAGTTGCCCACCGGCGACCGGGCCCGTATCGAGGGGGCCTTGCGCGGCATTGACCGGCGCGCGCGCATGGCCCTTCCGGCTTGGCGCACCATGCTCAAGGCCTTGGAAGAACAGGCCGAGGACGATCCTGATTTTGTCGACTGGTTCGAGGCCACCTTCCTCTATGGCCGGGTTGTGGACGGGGCCTATCGTCGCCACTGGGTCGATCCGACCGAGCCTCTGCGCGCGGCGGTTCTGGCCCCCGCCCACGGGGTTCTGGTCACCAGCGCCACCTTGGCCGATCCGGCCTTGAGCGATCCCTTTGCGCTGGCCGAGATGCGAACCGGCGCGGCCCGCCTGCCCGAACGGCCCAAGACCCTGAAACTGGCCTCGCCCTTCGACTATGAGAACAATGCCCGCATCTTTGTCATCACCGATGTTGCCAGAGATGATCCGCGCCAGATCGCAGCGGCCATGCGCGAGCTGTTCTTGGCGGCTGGCGGCGGCGGGGTGGGTCTTTTCACCGCGATCCGGCGCCTGCGCACCGTCCATGACCAGATCGCCGCCCCTTTGGCTGACAAGGGGCTGGCGCTCTATGCCCAGCATGTGGACGGGTTAGAGGTCGGGGCCTTGGTCGATATTTTCCGGGCCGAAGAAAATTCCTGCCTGCTGGGCACCGATGCGGTGCGCGACGGCATGGATGTGCCGGGCCGATCCTTGCGGCTCTTGGCCTTTGACCGGGTGCCTTGGCCGCGTCCGGACATGCTGCACAAGGCGCGGCGCGAACGGTTTGGCGGGCGCGGCTATGATGACAGCGTGGCGCGCGCCCGAATTGCTCAGGCCTTTGGCCGACTGATCCGGCGGGCCGATGACAAGGGCGTTTTTGTCATGCTCGACCCTGCCGCCCCGACAAGGCTCTTTTCCAGCCTGCCCGAGGGGGTGACCATCCAGCGGGTCGGTCTGGTCGAGGCGTTGGAGGCTGTGACGGCCTTTTTGGGTGATGTGAAAACAAAGTAAGTAAGGCCCTCACCCAACCCTCTCCCTCAGGGAGAGGGCTAAGACAGAAAAGCCCTCGCCCCCTTGGGGGAGAGGGTGGGGTGAGGGGGACACCGGACGGAGATTATCTTGGCCCACCTGATCGATGACCCTGTCTCTGCTGAAGTCTGCGATTGGCTGGCTGCGGATGCTGATCGGCTGATCGAGACCCATTGCGCGTGGGTGGTGCTCAAGGGCGATCTGGCTTTGAAGCTCAAGCGGCCGGTTGATCTGGGCTATCTGGATTTCTCGACCCGCGATAAGCGTCGCTGGGCCTTGGAGCGCGAGTTGGCCTTTAATCGCTCGACAGCCCCGACCATCTACCGGGCCCTGCGCACCATCACCCGCAAGGCGGACGGCGGGTTTGAGCTAGACGGGCCGGGTCAGGTGCTGGAATGGGCGCTGGAGATGCGGCGCTTTGACGATGGATCGGTCCTGTCCCTGCAGCCGGACAAGATGCAGGGCGATCTGGCCGAGCGTCTGGGCCGGGTCGTGGCCGGTCTGCATGAGCGCGCAGAGGTCAAGCCGCAGGGCGGGGGAAGGGCGGCGCTGGGGTACACCATAACGTCAAACGCCGAGCATCTGCGACACCTGGCCCCGGTCTTGGGAGCGCAGGCGGTGGAGGCCTTGGTGACGGCAACCGACCGGGCCTTCGCCGCGCAGGCCGATCTGCTAAATCAACGCCAAGCCTTAGGGCTGGGGCGGCGCTGCCACGGCGATCTGCATCTGGGCAATATCTTCATCGAGAACGATGAGCCGGTGGCGTTTGACTGCATCGAGTTCAATGATCAGCTCAGCGATATCGACATCCAATATGACATCGCCTTTCTGCTGATGGACCTGCTGTTTAGGGGCAACCGGGCCGGGGCCGTGCGGGTCTTAAGCGGCTATCTGGACGAGGCAGCGCGTAGCTTTGGCCCAGCCGTATATGAGGGCCTCGCCGCCTTGCCCTTGATGTTATCGGTTCGTGCCGCCGTGCGCGCCCATGTCAGCGCCCAGATGGGTGAGGCCGCTCTGGCGCGGGCCTATGTTCAGGCGGGAATCGCGCATCTATCGCCCAGACCTGCGCAGTTGGTGGCGGTGGGTGGCCTATCGGGATCGGGCAAGTCCTATGCCGCACGGCGGATCGCACCGGACCTGCAGGCCGTGATCCTTCGCTCCGACGAGGTGCGAAAGCGCCTGTGGGGGATTGGACCGCTGCAAGCCTTACCCAAGGAGGCCTATGGCCCCGGCCAAAGCGAGCGGGTCTATGGCACCCTTCTGGCCGAGGCGGGGCTGATCCTGCGCGCCGGTCAGTCGGTGGTGCTGGATGCGGTGTTCCTGCGCCCCGAAGAGCGCCGCGCGGCACAGGACCTTGCCGCCCAGTTAGGCCTTGCCTTTCAAGGCTATTGGATGGAGGCCCCCGAGGATGTGCTGCGCGCGCGGATCGCGGCGAGGGCCGGTGATGCCTCCGATGCCGACGTGGCCGTCCTAGCAGACCAATTGACCCGCGATCCTGGCCCTCTGACCTGGACTCTCGCGCGTTCTGACCAGACTTTTGTGCCGACTGTGTCCGGCGAGTGATTGCAACCTTTTTGCCCTCGCCATAGGGTGCGGCGAAATATCTTTAGGGGAAATGCGCCATGCTTGGATTGATGCAGAACTGGCCTTTGACGGTCGATAAGATCTTGGACCATGCCAACCGTTGGTATTCTGGCCGCGAAGTGGTCAGCCGCTCGGTTGAAGGCCCCATCGTCCGCACCAACTATGCCGACATCCATAATCGCGCCAAGCGCCTGTCCAACGCCTTGCTGGGCATGGGCATCAAGACCGGTGATCGGGTCGCGACCTTGGCTTGGAATACGGGCCGTCATATTGAGGCTTGGTACGGCATTATGGGGATTGGGGCGGTCTGCCACACGCTCAATCCGCGTCTGTTCCCCGAGCAACTGGTCTATATTATCAACCATGCTGAAGACCGGATCATCTTCACCGATCTGACCTTCCTGCCGATCCTTCAGGGCATTATCGACCAGTGCCCGACGGTCGAGCATATTGTCGTCCTGACCGACGATAGCGAGCTGAAGAACGTTTCTCTGCGCGTCAAGGGCAAGCCCTGCCTGGCCATGGAAAGCCTGATTGATCAGCACCATGCCGAGGTTGTCTGGGGCGGCTTTGACGAGAACACGGCGGCGGGCCTTTGCTATACGTCGGGCACGACGGGCAACCCCAAGGGCGTGCTCTATTCGCACCGGTCGAACTATCTGCACACCTTGATTGGCCTGCAGACCGATGTGCTCGGCCTGTCGGCGCGGGACGTGATCTTGCCGGTCGTGCCGATGTTCCACGCCAATGCTTGGGGCATTGCCTTTGCGGCGCCTGCGGTTGGGTCCAAGCTGGTCATGCCCGGCGCCAAGATGGATGGTCAGTCGATCTTTGAACTGCTGGAAACCGAAGGCGTGACCTTCTCGGCGGCGGTTCCGACCGTCTGGCAGATGCTGCTGCAGCACCTTCAGGCGACCGGCAGCAAGCTGACCACCCTCAAGCGCGTGGTTATTGGCGGTTCTGCCTGTCCCGAAGCCATCATTCGGGCCTTTGGCGATGACTATGGGGTGGATGTGACCCATGCTTGGGGCATGACGGAAACCTCACCGCTGGGCACGATCTCGCGGCCAACCGCCGAGGTTGAGGCCTTGGGTCCCAATGAGGTCGTCCCCTTCAAGCTCAAACAGGGCCGCGCGCCGGTCGGCATCGAGCTGAAGCTGACCAATGATGAGGGCCGTGAACTGCCCCATGACGGCACGACCTTTGGCCGTTTGAAGATCCGTGGCGGGACCATTGCTGCGGCCTATTTCAAGCAAGAAGGCGGCAATATTCTCGACGAGGACGGCTTCTTTGACACCGGCGATGTCTCGACCATCGACCAATATGGCTTCATGCAGATCACCGACCGGGCCAAGGATGTGATCAAGTCTGGCGGTGAGTGGATCTCTTCGATCGAGATCGAAAATATCGCTGCGGGTCATCCCAAGTCAGCTATCGCCGCTGTCATCGGCATTGCCCACCCCAAATGGGACGAGCGGCCCCTGCTGCTGGTCAAGCTGCGTGAGGGACAGACCAGCACCAAGGAAGAATATCTCGCCTTCCTCGATGGCAAGATCGCCAAGTGGTGGACGCCCGACGATGTGGTCTTTGTCGACGACATTGCGCTCGGCGCAACGGGCAAGATCGACAAGAAGATCCTGCGTCAGCAGTTCGAGACCTATAAGCTGCCGACGGCCTAAGGGACCTTGTCCATCTCGCTACACACTATAGGCTCGGCTCAAACAACCCACGGGGCACTTCGATGAAAATCAGTATTACGGCGGCCAAGACCTATTTGCGGATCGCGCTCTTGATTGCGGTTCTTCCGGTGATCTCGATTGTGGTGGGGGCGGTGGGCACCAAGACCGGCCTTCTGAACTGGAAGCTGGGCTTTGGGCTCTTGACCTTTATGGGCCCGCCCATGATCGCGATGCTCAGCGTGGCGACGGGCGTCATCGGCCTCGTCTTGGCCCTGATGGCCGGGATCAAGGACCTGTGGCTGCGCGCTGCCGCGCCGCTTGTGGTGACCTTGGTGATTATGGGCGGATTTATGGGGCTGAAATCGGTCGCAACCTCGGTGCCGCCGATCCATGACGTGGCCACCGACTGGTCAGAGCCCCTGACCTTCTCCGACGCGGTTATGACCTCGCGCGGGTCGGACTCCAATCCTGTGGTTGCCGATCCTCTGGCCCCCGATAAGAAGAGCCGGGTTGCAGATCTGAATGCTAAGGCCTGCCCCCAAGCCAAGCCTGCCGTGCTGGCAGAAGTCCCGGCGGCAACCTATGACAAGGTCAAGGCGGCGCTGATGGCGGCAGATCTGACCATCGTCACCGACGAGCCAGCGACCGGCCGGATCGAGGCCGTGGCCACCAGCCGTCTCTATGGCTTCAAGGACGATGTGGTGGCACGCGTTCGGGCCAAGGATGCGGGCACGCAGGTCGACTTCCGGTCGGTCAGCCGGGTGGGCATTTCTGACCTCGGGGCCAACTGCAAGCGCATCACCGCGATCCGCGCCCTACTGCTGAAATAGACGCCCTAATCTGGCAGGCGCAGCAGGGTATCTAACCCGGGTGCCGTGTCTGCCAGCAGGCGGCCATCCTTGACCATCTGGATGACGTGGGCCTGAATGGAGCGCGCGGCGGCGGGGTGTAGCCTGGCATCGACTGCCGCATAGATCACCGGCACGATGGTCAGGATCGAGGCTGGGCCGTTGGCCAGTTGCTCGATGATCTGGGCCTCGCGGGCGCGGCGATGGTCGGCATAGGCTTGGATAAAGGGGGCTGGCTCGGTAATGGGCGGGCCATGGGTCGGCCAGAGGGTGGCAAAGCCCTTGGCTTGGATCCGGTCCAGACTGGCAAAATAGGCCCCCATATCGCCGTCGGGCGGGGTGATGACGGTCGTCGACCAGCCCATAATATGATCGCCAGAGAACAGGGCGTTTTCCTCGGCCAGCCCATAACAGATATGGTTTGAGGTGTGGCCCGGGGTGGGGATGGCTTCAAAGGTCCAGCCGGGACCCTTTATGATCTCGCCGCCCGACAGGATCACATCGGCCTTGAAGCCCAGATCGTCCCCCGCCTCCATCGTTACCTCGCCATCGCTGGTCTGGGCCTCGATGGGCATGGCGTAGATCTTGGCACCGGTGCGCGCGGCCAGCGGATGGGCGAGGGGGGAATGGTCCAGATGGTTGTGGGTGATCAGGATGTGGGTGACGGTCTCGCCCTCGACCGCCGCCAAGATCGCCTCCAGATGATCGGCCATGTCTGGGCCCGGATCAATGACCGCGACCTCGCCCTTGCCGATGATATAGGTGCCCGTGCCGGTGAAGGTGAAGGGGCCTGGATTGTTGGCAATGACCCGCCGGATCAGCGGCGAGACCTGATCGCATTGGCCATAGTCAAACTTGATCTCGCGAACAAAGGGGATCATCGGCTCGGCTCCTGAAGGACGGGTCTAGCGGCGTAGGACGCTGGATAGATCATAACCGGCGGCGGTGCCGAGCGCGATCAATTCTGACGCCTCGCGCTCGCCGCTGACCATTTGGCCGATGGCCCAGGTGACAATCGAGCGGGTGCCCGAGCGGCAATAGGCTAGAACCGGACCGCCAGCCTCGGCGATGGCGGCGTGCATCTCCTCGACCTGATCAGGCGTGGGTCCGCCGATGACGGGGATATGGATATAGCTCATGCCCAGGGCTTCCGCTGCTGCCCGGACCTCTGTGCTGTTGATCTGGCCCGCATCTTCGTCGTCAGGACGGTTGCAGATGACCCGCTTGACGCCTTGGCTGGCGGCGACCTTTAGATCGGACAGGGCGATCTGCGGCGAGACGGAAAAGTCTGCTGTGACGAGGCGGATGGATGACATTTTCTTTTCTCTCCGGTGCGTTTCGGCGGGCAGTTTCGTTGACATTCTAGGGTGCGGATGAAACCTTCGCCTCAGGTTTCCGGTCACTATACCGGTAAAATGGGTTGTTGAATGTTTCGCTTTTTGCTTCGTCGTCTGATGGTGGCTGTTCCGACCCTTTTTCTGGTGGTCACAGCCGCTTTCTTCATGATGCGCGCTGCACCCGGCAATCCCTTTGACTCCGATCGCAAGCTGCCGCCCGAGGTCGAGCGCAGCATCATGGCCAAGTACGGCATGGACCGGCCGCTGGGCGAGCAATATGTCGCCTATGTCGGCAACGTCCTGCACGGCGACCTTGGTCCATCCTTGAAATATAAGGACAAGTCGGTTGCTGAACTGATCAGCGAGGGCCTGCCCACCAGCGCCGTCATTGGTCTGTCCGCCCTGACCTTGGCTTGTCTGGTCGGCATTGGTCTGGGGATCATCGCGGCGCTGCGGCAAAATCAGATGATCGACAATGTGACCATGGCCATTGCCGTTCTGGGGGTCTGTATCCCGACCTTTGTTACCGCGCCGCTCTTGGTGCTGGTCTTTGCCGCCAAGCTGGGCTGGCTGCCAACGGCGGGATTGAACGGTATTCGAAGTCTGATCTTGCCGGTCACGGTTCTGGCCCTGCCGCAGATCGCCATCATCTCGCGCCTGACCCGCGCCGGGATGATCGAGGTCTTGCGTTCCAACTATATCCGCACCGCCCGCGCCAAGGGCCTGTCGGAGGCCCGCATCGTCCTTCGCCATGGGCTGAGGGCCGCGATCTTGCCGCTGGTCAGCTATTTGGGCCCGGCCTGCGCGGGTCTGCTGACCGGATCGCTCGTGATCGAAAAGATCTTCAGCCTGCCGGGTCTAGGCAAGAGCTTCGTGATCGGGGCCTTGCAGCGGGACTATACGGTGGTGATGGGGGTGGTGATTGTCTATGCCGGACTGATCCTGCTGCTCAATCTGCTGGCCGATATTGCCTATGCCATGCTTGATCCGCGCGTGAGGTTGTCATGAGCCAAGGCTTCAGCTTGACCCCCGCCGCCCATCAGGGCCCCCAGACCATGGAGCGCGCCGCCGTCAAGGGCCGCAGCCTTTGGGACGATGCGCGCCGCCGCCTGCTCGCCAATCGGGCCGCGACGATCAGTATGGGCCTGTTGCTGGGGTTGGTCCTGTTGGCCATTTTCGGACCGTTCCTGACGCCCTTTACCTATGACCAGATCAATAAGAACGATGTCTGGGCACCGCCCCTGACGGCTGGCCACCTGATGGGCGCTGACTCTCTGGGCCGAGACCTTCTGGCGCGTTTGTTGGTGGGCCTTCGGGTATCCTTGGCCATCGGTGTGGTGGCCACAGCGGTGTCGCTGGTGATCGGCGTGATCTGGGGCGCGACGGCGGGCTATCTAGGCGGGCGCATTGACGAGCTGATGATGCGCTTTGTCGATATTCTCTACAGCCTGCCCTTCATCTTCTTTGTGATCCTTTTGATGGTCACCTTTGGCCGCAACATCATCCTGATCTTTCTGGCCATCGGCGCGGTCGAGTGGCTGACCATGTCGCGGATCGTGCGCGGCCAGACCCTATCGCTGAAGCAAAAGGAATTTGTCGAGGCGGCGAGGGCGGCAGGCCTATCCGATCAGGCCATCATCACCCGCCACATCGTGCCCAACCTCTTGGGGCCGGTGGTGGTCTATGTGACCTTGACCATCCCCGCCGTGATCTTGGCCGAAAGTTTCCTCAGCTTCCTCGGCATGGGGGTGCAGGAGCCCCTGACCTCGCTGGGCACCCTGATCTCGCAAGGGGCGCAGGATATGGAGGCCGCGCCTTGGCTGCTGATCTTCCCGTCCGTGACCATGGTCGCGACCCTGATGTGTTTCAACTTCATCGGCGACGGGCTGCGTGATGCCATTGACCCGAAGGACCGCTGAGCCTTCGCCCTTGGCCCTAGCGGCTGCGTTGGGCGCGAATGGCGGTCTGGCCGTCTATATTGAGGAAGAAGCTGCCCAAGGCGGCGCGCCTTATCTTGACGGTCGATCCTGCATGGGGCGCGTTGAAGGGGCTCTCGCCGTCGATCTGACGCCAGACTGCGCCGTCTTCGAGCACCATGATCCACTTGCCGTCACTGCCCCGATAGGCCTCTTTCAGCGTCACGGTGACCCTATCCAGATCCTCTTTGGGCATGACCTTGTCGAAAATGTCCAAGGACGGCAGTTCAAAGCCGAAGGCCTGTTTGCGTGCCGTGCTGGCCTGTTCGCGGTCAATAACCACGATGTCGCCCTTGGTTTCGGCCTGATCCAGACTGGACGCCGCCGCATCAAAGCAGGTCAGCCTCGCGGTGGGGTCCGTCGTCGCGCGGCAGTCCAGCACCGCTTGGAACGCCGCAGCCCGCTTGGCCTTGATATCCGCCGCCAAGCCCGGCGACGTCATGGCCAGAGCCAAGGTCAGGCTTCCAACACCCAGGGCCCAAATACGGCGAGCCGCTGTTTTCGTGATGCTATGATAGTGTGCCATCTGTTCACCCCTGTCCGAGACTCGGTCCGGCACCATTGAAGAGGCCTTAAGCGTGTTGCGCAATCTGTTCCTTGTCTTTGTGGCGGCATTAACGCTCAGCGCCTGTGGTCAGCCCAAGGCCGTGCGCGCGCCGTGCCCAGCGGGCAAGCTCTGCCTCGAGGCGGGCAATGGCAATGATCCGGTGTCTCTCGATCCGCACAAGACCCAAGGCACCTGGGAAAATCGCATCATTGGCGACCTGATTGTCGGTCTGACCCAAGAGGACGAGGCCGCCAACGCCATTCCCGGCATGGCCACCCATTGGGAAACCTCGGCCGACGGCAAGGTCTGGACCTTTCATCTGCGCCGCGCCTTGTGGTCCGATGGGGTGCCGGTAACGGCCGATGATTTCGTCTATGCCCTACGCCGGATCATGGATCCCAAGACGGGCTCGTCCTACTCGTCGCTGCTCTACATCATCCAGAACGGCCAAGAGGTGAACGAAAACAAGATGCCCCTGACCGCCTTGGGCGTGAGGGCCATCGATCCCCTGACCTTTGAAGTTCGCCTGACCCACGCCGCCCCGTTCCTGCCTGAAATTGCCAAGCACAATTCGATGTATCCGGTGCCCAAGCATGTGGTCGAGAAGTGGGGCGACGATTGGAGCCGCCCGGAGCATTTCGTCGGCAATGGGCCGTTCAATCTGGTCTCTTGGAAGCTGGGTGACCGGGTGACGGTGGTCAAGAACCCCAAATTCTATGAGGCCGACAAGGTCTGTCTGGACCAGATCAACTATTACCCCACCACCGATGCCAGTTCGGCTCAAAAGCGGGTCAAGAGCGGCGAGTTGGACGTCAATACGGACATCCAGTCTAACAAGATCGCCCTGCTGCGCCAGCCCGGTCAGATGCCGGACTATGTGCGGGTCAATACCTATCTGGGCACCACCTATCTGGCCTTTAACAGCAAGGTTCCCGCCCTCAAGGACCGGCGCGTGCGTCAGGCCCTATCGATGGCCATAGACCGTGAGTTCATCACCCAAAAGCTGCTGCGCGGGGGCCAGAGCCCAGCCAATAGCTTTGTGCCGCCCGGCGTTGCCAACTATCCCAATCCCGCCAAGGCCTTCTGGTCCGAATGGCCGCTGGCCAAGCGTCAGGCTGAGGCGCGCAAGCTGCTGGCGGCCGCAGGCTTTGGTCCAAAGACCCCCCTGACCATCACCATCAAGCACCGCAACTCCCCCGACCCGATGCTGTTCATGCCCGCCATTCAGGCCGACTGGAAAGAGATCGGGGTCAATGCCAAGCTCGAACAGAATGAGGGCCAGATCGCTTATCAGTCCTATCGTCTGCGCGATTTCGAGGTCGCCGACGCGGCCTGGATCGCCGACTATAACGACCCCATGACCTTCCTCTATCTGCAGCAGTCGGCGACCGGCACGCAGAACTATAGCGACTATGCCAACCCCGCTTATGACGCCTTGCTGGCCAAGGCGGACAATGAGCCCGACGCGGTCAAGCGTTCCGCCTATCTGAGCGCTGCCGAACTGATCATGCTCGACGACGCGCCCATTGTGCCGATCTATTTCTACGTCAACAAGAACCTCGTCAGCCCCCGCGTCACCGGCTGGACCAACAACATCACCGACTGGCACCGGTCGCGGTACCTGTGCTTTAAGGGCGCGGCGGGTAAGGGGAAGTAACCCCCGATGGCGAGCGTGCCGAAGGCCCAAGCCTGAGCGCAAATTCGCTATTAAATACTACCTATAAGTGTGTCAATTTTGTAACGTAGAACGGTGAACTGTCGAGGTCAGTGGCCTCGGACATTGACCTGTCCCTACAGCCCTTTGCATGGTGTTGCGATCTAGGGGTGGTTTTTAATAATCACCTCTTCGAATCGTATTCGATGTCGTAATCGAACCTGAGGGGCTAATTCATGACCAATAGATTCCGCCGCCAATCGCTTTTGGCGACCACAATGATTTGTGGCGTTGTCGCATCCTTTGCCGCCATGCCCGTTTACGCGCTCGCCGCCGACGCCAAGGCAGGCGAGGTTGAAGAGGTGGTGGTCACTGGTTCGCGTATTCCACAACCTAATCTGATTACGACGAGCCCCGTCACTCAGGTTACGGCTCAAGACATTACCAGCGCCGGTGTCACCCGCGTTGAGGATATGGTCAATCAGCTACCTCAGGCCTTTGCCGCGCAAAACTCTAACATTTCGAACGGCGCGTCAGGCACCGCGACGGTGAATCTTCGGGGTCTTGGCTCTGTTCGGACACTGGTTCTGATCGATGGGCGGCGCATGCCCTACGGTTCGCCCAGCGAAACGGCTGCGGATATCAACCAGATTCCGGGCGGTCTGGTCGATCGTGTGGAAGTTCTGACTGGTGGCGCGTCGGCCGTCTATGGCTCCGACGCCCTCGCAGGCGTTGTCAACTTCATCATGAAAAAGGACTTCGAAGATATTCGCGTTGATGCTCAGTACGGCATGTTCCAACATGATAACGGCTATGATGGCCCCGGCGATCTGCGCAATGTGATCAAGGGGCGCGCATCGACCAATCCGGCTCAATTCAAGTTGCCCGCCGACAATGTGTCTGACGGTATCAGTAAGGAAGTGACCCTAATGATGGGTGTCTCTTCGCCAGACAAGAAGGGCAACCTGACGGCCTATGTAACCTATCGGAATAATGACAAGGTTCTTCAGGCGGATCGTGACTATTCGGCCTGCACCATCGGCGGTGCGACCGCGACGGTCTTCAGTTGTGGCGGGTCGAGCACCTCGTTCCCGGGGCGTTTTACCGATTTTTCCACATATAACTACACGCTCGATACGACAACCGGCGCGTTCAAGCCGTTTGTCTCATCTCGTGATCAGTATAACTATGGTCCATTGAACTATTATCAGCGCCCAGATGAGCGCTATACGCTCGGTGCATTTGGACATTATGAACTCAACCAGCATGCCGACATCTATACACAGCTAATGTTTGCAGACTATTCGACGGTCGCTCAAATCGCGCCGTCGGGTGACTTTGGCAATACTACGACGATCAACTGCGATAACCCGCTGCTATCCGCCGGTCAAAAGACCGCAATTGGCTGCACCAGCGCCTTGATCACCTCGGGCGGTAAGGTCGACATGACGATCCTTCGCCGCAATGTCGAAGGCGGTGGTCGTCAGGACGATCTGCGCTTCCAAAGCTATCGCCAAGTCATTGGCGCGCGCGGTGATATTGGTCAGGGCTGGAGCTATGACGTTTACGGTCAGTTTTCGCGCGTCCAGCAGTCACGGACCTACAATAATGACTTCTCCGTCTCGCGTCTGACCAAGGCTCTTGATGTGGTGGACGTCAAAGGCGTTGCCACCTGCCGTTCGGTCGTCAACGGCTCAGATTCCGCCTGCGTCCCTTACAACATTTTTAAGGCGGGCGGCGTAACCCAAGCAGCGCTAGACTATGTTCAGATCCCACTTGTCCAGACCGGCTTCACCACCCAGCAGGTGGTCAGCGGTTCGGTCACGGGCAATCTAGGCGAATATGGGTTAAAGAGCCCCTACGCTGACAGCGGCGTTGCCGTCGTGCTCGGTCTTGAAATGCGCCGCGATGTCTTGAGCAAGACGGTCGATTCGGCGTTCGCCACCGGTGACGGTGCAGGGCAGGGCGGACCAACCAAGGGCCTGAAAGGCACGACCCAGGTGCGTGAGTTCTTCACGGAAGCCAGTGTGCCTCTGGTCAATGACAAGCCCCTTGCCAAGCTGATCTCGCTCGACGCGGCCTATCGTAAATCGAGCTATTCGCGTGGCATCGAGACCGACACCTATAAGGTCGGTGGTGACTGGGCACCGGTGGATGATATCCGCTTCCGCGCTAGCTATCAGCAGGCCGTTCGCGCCGCCAACGTGGTTGAACTGTTCTCCGCCCAAGCAGAAGGCCTATTCGACCTGGCCGCAGATCCATGCGGCGCGTCCAAGAGCGCAACCTTGGCCCAATGTTCCGCGACTGGCGTCCCTGCAGCCAATTATGGCAATGGCGCCGCTCTAGATAGCCCGGCCAACCAGTACACTCTTCTGGGCGGCGGTAATCCTAAGCTTAACCCCGAAGAGTCCAAGACCAAGACCGTCGGTGTCGTGCTTGCGCCTCAATTCTTGCCGTCTTTCAACATGTCCCTCGACTATTTTGATATCGAGATTGAAAAGACCATCTCCAGCTTTGGTGCTGAGAACGCCCTCAACGCCTGTTACAAGCTCAATCTGGCCTTTGCCTGCAAGAGCATCCACCGCAACGCGCTTGGCCAACTCTGGACCAATGGCGGCTATATTGATGATCTCGCTACTAATATCGGTGCCTTGAAGACCACTGGCTATGACATCAATGCCAACTATAAGCTCGATCTGGATCGGGTGGGACTAAAGGGGATGGGCAATGTCGCCTTTAACCTTGTTGGAACCTATCTGGACAAGCTTGAAACCACGCCCAACGCCATCACGCCCAAATATGACTGTGTTGGCTTTTACGGCAGCGTTTGCGGCACTCCCAATCCAAAGTGGCGTCACCGGATTCGGGCCTCTTGGCAGAGCCCATGGAATGCCGATTTGGCTCTGACTTGGCGCTATTACGATGAGGTGAAGCTCTACGGTAACACCGCTAAGCGCGTTGATGCCAAGTTCGAGGCCCAGAACTATCTGGATATATCAGGCGACGTGCGGGTCGGCGACACCACCAAGGTTCGCTTTGGTGTCAATAATGTCCTTGATCGCGATCCGCCCCTGTCGGCTAATGCGTCCGGCGGCAACGGCAACACCTATCCTCAAGTTTATGATGCCTTGGGTCGCTATCTCTTTATCGGCGTCACTAAGGACTTCTAAGGTCTAAGCCATAGTCACCTCAGCGGGCGGCGGGTCACATCGGCTCGCCGCCTTTTTAGCTTCAAGGCCCACAACCCGAAGCCTATGACCCAAAGCCCAAGCCCATCGGACCCGATGGCGAACGCCATAACGGCGCTTCAGCAGGGAGACCATGCCAAGGCCCTGCAGATCTTGCGGGCGCTTCAAAGCGCAGACCCGAATAGTCTGGACCTAAGGCTCAATATGGCCCTGGCCTACCGAGTGGCGGGAGACCTCCCAGCGGCTGTAGGGGTGCTGGACGAGGTGCTGGCCATCGACCCTTACCAGTTTATGGCCCTCCTCTCGAAGGCGGCGATCTTGGAGCGGATGGGCCAGACCATATCGAGCGCCAAGACCTATGAGGCTGCCCTTGCCCTTGCCCCACCGGACGATCTAACACCCGCCGCCTTGAAGGCCCCCATCGCCCACGCAAGGCAGGTGCTGGCAAGGCGCGACCAAGACCTGTCTGATTTTCTCGAGACTCGATTGGTCAAGGCGCGAGCCGATCTTGGGGCCGTCCAGACCGCGCGGTTTGATCAGTGTCTGGACATCTTCGTCGGCCGCAAGAAGGTCTATATGCCTCAGCCGCTCTTGATGCACTTTCCGGGCCTTCCGGTGATCCAGTTCTTTGACCGCGATCTGTTTCCTTGGCTCGCCCAGCTGGAAGCGGCCAGCGACATCATCCGCGACGAAATGCTGGCTCTGCGTGCGCAGGCGTCCGACCAGTTTGCGCCCTATATCGCCTTTCCGCCCGGTGCGCCCGTCAACCAGTGGGCCGACCTGAACCATTCTCGCGATTGGACCTCCTTCTGGCTTTGGAAAGACGGTGTGCGCCAAGAGGCGGCCTGTGCGCGCTGTCCTCAAACCGCGAAGGTGATTGAGGCCTTACCGTTGGCCCATCAGCCCGACTTTGCTCCCACGGTCGTATTCTCGTCCCTACAGGCCCATACCCATATTCCGCCCCATACGGGGTCGAGCAATGCGCGGCTGTTGGTCCATCTGCCCCTAGACCTGCCCGGTCCCGCCCGCTTTCGGGTCGGCAATGACGAGCGGTCTTGGCAGATGGGGCAGGCTTGGGTCTTTGACGACACGATTGAGCATGAGGCTTGGAATGACGCAGATGAGGTGCGCACCATCCTCATCTTCGACATCTGGAACCCCTGTCTCACGCTCGAAGAACGCGAGCTCGTCTCTGTCATGATGGCCGCCAAGAACGAGTTTATGGCGGTTTGAACCCGGCCCTACCAAACCGCCTCACCCTCGCCATCGACAAAGCCGTCGGCTTCGAGGGCGGCGCGGAGGGGTTCGAGGTGATTGCGGTAGCGTTTCCATGCGCCCATGCCTTGGCGGTTGATCGGGCTGCGGACTTGGGCGGAGCTGGCGGTGGAGACGCCGCGCTCGGACCGTTCTGGGGTGAGGCAGGCGGGTTCAAAGGCGAGACCGCAGCCGCTCAGCAGGGCGCGGATCTGGGGCTCGGGATCGTCGATCAGCGCCTCGAGGGTGATCTCAACGATACCCGGACCCATAATCTGGCGCCAATGGTCGGTCAGTTGGCGATAGAGCCGGTAATTATCGGCCAGATCCTGAAGGCTATAGGACCAAGGATAGGCCCCGCCGCCAAATAGCAGCCGATAGGTGCCAAACAGGCTGTCCATGGGCGAGCGTCGGACATGGACCATGGGCGCTGCGGGGAAGCCGCGATTGAAGTGGCCGACATAGAGATAGTTGTGCGGCAGCTTCTCGGTAAAGACCGCCGATCCATCCCGCAGATAGGCGGTGTAGCGCAGATAGGCCTGCGCCATCGCGTCTGGATCAGTCTTGGCGGCAGCTGCCATCGCTGCGACTGACAGGGGGTCGGCGCGCGGGGTCTGTGAGGCCAAGGCCACGGCCCGTTGCAGGCCGGTCGTTTCCCCCAAGGCCTGGACCTGACTGTGCGACGACAGGATGGTCTCGACCAAGGTGGTGCCCGAGCGCGGCAGGCCAAAGATCAAGATCGGCTGGGCGGTGGCTTGGCTCAGGGTTGGGCGCGGCGCGGCGGCCTGCGGGAAGGCAGCGATCAGGGTTTGGGTGACGATTTGGCGCTCAGCAAGCGAATAGGGCGATAGGGTTCCCGCCGTAATGGAGGCCTGTTCCAGCAGGGGCCAAGCCCGCTCGAACTCGCCAAGGTCATCGAGAACCTTGAACAGGCCATAGCCCAGACGGGCAGCCGCTTCGCTGGATGCCGCTGTCGCCTGCAGTCGCTTGGTCATCGCCTCTGCCGGATGATCGTCTTTGGTCCAGCGGCGCAGGGAGGCGAGGGCGGCGAACAGGTGGTCCTCTAGGCCTTCGCACGGCCCGGCCAAGGCGGTTTCGTAGCGTTGTCTGGCAAGGTCTAATCGACCCATAAACCGATCAATATTGCCCAGAAGCAGTAGGGTCTGGGCATCATCGGGCAGGGCAGCGACCGCCTGTTCTGCCAGATTTTCCGCCTCGGCAAATAGCCCCGCGACGGTCAAGGCGGTGGCGACCACTCGCTTGGCGTGGGGTGTCAGGTGGTCGAGGGCGGCGGCTTGGCGGGCCTGAACCACGGCCTCGTCCATCTTGCCCAGATTGGCCAGAGCCAGTGCCCGGTCGGCGGCCAGATCGGCATGGAAGGGATCAGAGGCGGGAAACTGCCGCATGGCCATGGCCATGGCCTTTTCCGCATCGCCGCTGCCAATGCCGGTTAGGGCGGCGCACAGGAGTGACCAGGCCTCTTTCGACTGCGGGGCCTGACGGGTGACGGCCTCGGCGGCGCGGCCAGCGGCCTCCCAGTCCTTGCGCAGCAGGGCTTGGCCGCCCCTGTCGAGCAGGGCCGCGAGGTCTGGCCGCATCTGGTCCTTGGCATCGGTCACGGTCATTTATAGTCCTTGATTGACCAGACTATGGCCCGATGGACCATCTTCGTCGCACATAAAAAAGGGGCGGCAGAGGATGTCTCTGCCGCCCCAATTCTTTAGTCGACTGGCTTCAGATTAGAAGCGCAGACGTGCCGCGATGCTGAACGTACGGCCGAGGACGCGATAGACTTGCGTATCGGTGTTGGCCTGACCGCCCAAGACGCCGGCCGCGATTTGCTCCGGGTTCTTGTCCAACAGGTTGCCAAGGTTGGCGGTCAGTTGGAGGCTGTCATTGACGTTCCAGCGACCCGACAGGTCGATGTAGCTGGCTGCAGGCAGCTTTGGCAGGATCAGGTCTGAACCGGCCGCGACTGAGTTGGAGTCCAGCATTTCTGGGGTGTAGGTCCAGCGAGCCTGCACCATCCAGTCGCCCAGCTGATACGAGCCGGTCAGGACAGACTTGTATTCAGGGTGAGAACCGCCGACGCTGCCAGTGTTGACGCCCTTTTCTTCAGAAGCACCGCTCTTGAAGCTGCTGAGGATCGACACCAACGAGTTGATGGAGACACGGCCTGGGACGTCCTTGAGGATTTCAGCCAGATCGACGCGATAGTCGGTCTGAATGTCCACGCCCTTGGTTTGCAGTTCGGAGATGTTAGCAATCGAGGTGTTGATGCTGTCGATCTGACCGGTCACCGCGTTACGCGTGATCTTAGCGCATTCGGAGGCAATCAAGCTCGTATAGCAACGGCTCAGGATCGTGCTGGCACCAATCGAGGCAACCGCGTTCTCGATCTTGATGTCGTAATAGTCGGCTGACATCTTCAGATCGCCAACGCTGATGAAGGTCGGCTGGAACACGACACCGGCGGTGAAGGTCTTGCCGGTCTCTGGCTGCAGGTTGGGGTTACCAAACGACAGGGCCTGAACCTGCGTGTTGTTGGCAGCAAAGGTCGTGAAGTCCACGCCAGGCGCTTGGGCCTTACAGATAGCCAACTGCGCCGCAGTGCGAGTGCCTGCCGAACGGCAAGGCTCGACGTAGGATGGGAAGCCTTGGTCACCGTTTTGGAACAGTTCGAACACGCTTGGGGCGCGAACAGCCTTGTTATAGACGGTGCGGAACTTCAGCCAATCGACGACGGCCCATTCACCACCAACCTTGTAGGTCTCGGTCTTGCCGACTGTGTCGTAATCCGAATAGCGGTAGCCGCCTTCGAGGCCGACATATTTGGCAAAGGGAAGGTCCTTAACCAAGGGAACGCCGACTTCGCCGTAGATTTCCTGCACGACCACCGAACCCTTTTGGTTCTGAATGGCGTTGAAGCCGTAGATGTCGCCGGTGCGTTGAGCATCATCGACATCAAGACCAGCGCGGGATTCGCGATATTCGTAACCGAGCACGGTCGAGACCGGGCCAGCTGGAAGCTGGAAGGCATCGCCGCGCACGAAGGCGGTCAAACGACGCTCTTCATAGCTGCTGAGCTGGTGGGTATCGGTCCGAAGGAACGTCACCGCAGCAGCAGACAGCTTGCCTGCACCGAAGATGTCGGTGATCACGCAACCGGGAAGGCCGGTAGCGGTGTTCGCGGGTCCAGGAACGCCAAGCGACGTCGTTGAGCCTGGAACAGGCGACTGACACCCGGCAAGACCCTGACCGATAGCGGTCTTGTTCAGGTTGTTGCGCAGGGTTTCAGCGAAGCTGGTCCGACCGAAGGAGGCCGTGGCGCTCCAGTTCCAGTTGTCGTTGATCTCGCCGTCGAGGGTGCCCAGCAAGGACAGGGCTTGGTTGTCGTATTCACCAACCCGAGGGCCAAGCTGGAGCGAACGCCAGTCAATGGTGAAGTTGGCGGTAGCGTCTGGACGCGAAGCCAAGGCGGCCGCCAGATCTGGGTGAGCCGAGTTGATATAGGACTGCATGGCCGAGGTCAGAACAACGGTCAGGCCGGTGGCTGGCGTAGGAGCCAGTTGCACGCCCGAACGGCTGTCGACGAACGACATTTGCGTCTTCAACTTCAGCTTCGAGTTGATCTGATAGCTGCCAAAGGTGCTGATCGCATAGCGTTCGGCAGGCAGGATCAACATGTTGGTTGGGTTGTACGAATAACGTGATGAACCAGCCGCACGGTCTGCAGTCGAGCAGGCACCTGACGTAAAGCGTGGCGTCAGCTTGCCGTCGCTGTTGAACGACAGGTTGCCGGAGTTGACGGCAACGCCGGGCGTGGCTGGGTTACAGTCGGTGTTGGCTGCTGCAAACTGACCTGCCGTTGCTGGATTGCTCGCCAGCAGACGGAAGGGGTTCTTGGAGTTGTTGGTGATCCAGCCCCAAGGAGGCGTGCCCGAACCGCTGGAGAGGTAGGGGTAGATTGGAGCCTTGGCGTTTTGAGCGATCCACTTGGCGGCGCTGTCGATGACATAGCCGTTGTAGCTGGAGTCATAATAGACGCCGGCATTGTTCTTGGACCAGTCGAACTCGCTCTGCATAACTGGGTCGCGCTTGTAGTAAGACGCGTACATGCTCACGTTGCCCTTGCCATTGGCAAAGTTTCCGCCGAGCAGGCCTTCGACGTTGAAGTCCTTCGCCTTCCGGCCGTCAACGCTGCCGCCGGTCTGGGCGGAGATTTCAGCACCTTCGTAATTGTCCTTCAGCACGAAGTTGACAACGCCGGCCATAGCGTCCGAACCGTAAACGGCCGATGCACCACCGGTGAGGACTTCGATACGGTCGATCAGACCGGCTGGGATGGTGTTCAGGTCAACCACGCCTGTGGTCGACGAGCCGGGAACGCGTTCGCCATTGACCACGACGAGCGTGCGGGCTGCACCGAGGCCGCGAAGGTCGATGGTGGCGAAGTCTTCGCCGCCTGCGTTGTTGGAGGTCACGGTATTGCCAGGAACGATCTGTGGCAGTTCGTTCAGCAGTTGCTCAACCGCGATGGTGCCGGTCAGCTTCAGTTGCTCGCCGCCAACAGTGGCGACAGGGCTGGTGGCCACGAAGTCCTTGCGCTGCAAGCGCGAACCCGTGACGACGATTTCGGTGACATCAGTATCCGACTTTGCAGCATCTTGAGCGTAGGCAGGCGCAGCGAAGATCGCGAGCGCACCGCACAACATCGTTGACGCCATAACGCGTCCGCGGGTTGAGCCAGTTTTCATTATCTAAATCCCCCTCCAAGGTGATTGATATAGTCCTGAGACGGCGTGACCCGACGGGTACGCGCCACCACTACGAAGGGCTTTCGCCAATCGTACGATGCTTTCCACTATTGATAAGGAGGTTGGTAGGTCAACTCCAAGGTCACAAAACAGTCACTGTTGCAGTGCGCCTGTCGCATAATCGCAACGGTTCAAGATGTGCATCACATGCTTTAGGGCATATCTATCCTTGATGGGGACGTTTTGAGGATATTTTGGTCGCGCAGTTCGGGCCGATCTCGAAAGCGCCCGCCTCGGTTGATTTTTAACGGCGCGCCACCCCAGGCAACAGATCAAAGGCGAGGCTCATTCGGCTTGCCGCTCCGCCAAAAGGGACCGTCCCGTGCCACATATAGGATGGAAACAGGGCCAAGAGGCCGGGCTTAGGCTGCACGAAATGACCAGCCTCTAGGGTCGGGGCAGTCGGCGTTGGCGGCGCGCCAAGCCTGAGCCAGCCTTCGCGCCGGTCGGATGTCTGCACCTGTGGCGGCACATCGGCATAGAAGGCCGACGATATCCAACCGTTGGGATGGATATGATCGACATGAAAGCCCTGCGGCCTGAGGCGAACAGACCAGGCCTCGTCGATCCTATGGTCCCCGACATTGCGCCGCCTTAGCAGATCTGGGCCTTGGCCAAGGTGATCGCGATAGGCTCGGATGGGGCCTTGGATGGCTTGGAAGAAGGCGGCAATGACAGGGTCGTCGCTGGTGACCAGATTATGCGAAGTTTGCGACCCGCCCCGGATCGACTGCTCAATCGGGTGAGCCTTGAGCAGATGGACGCTATTGAGAGACGTGCGCAGATCATCAAGAAAATCAGTCAGGTGCGTCCAGCCCGGTGGGCAGTCGATCATCAAAGCCTGCACCACGGCTGGATAGTCATAGAGATCGCCCAATCGGGGATCGCCGCTGAGCCGCCAAGCGCTGGTCAGGTCGGCAATGGCCTGTTGGTCGGTCGGTTGCTCGGTGACCAGTTCAATGGCGAGGTCTGCGGCAGTCTTGGCTTCGCCTAGTGCCAACAGGGCCTGAACGACGGCCTTTTTGGGCAGGCGCTCCGTCGGGAAGCGGGCGACCAACTGCTGGGCGATGGCCAGAGCATCAGCGGGAGCGTCCTTTAAGAGGAGCCAGCTAAATTCCAGTGCCAGACGCGGGTCCTGCCCGATGATCGCAATCTCGGTTCTGGCCAAGGCCAGCGCAGCGGCCTCACCATGGATGTGGCTGAGCAAGCGCAGTTTGACCAACAATAGATCGCCCTGTCCCTTTGCCTGTATAAGCGCCTGATCGACGGGGGCGAGGGCGGCGGAGGCGTCACCGGTCGACATCCAGATCAGATGGCTAAGATCACGCAGGGCCTCGGCATAGTTAGGGCGAACCGAAAGGGCCGCTTCGAAGGCCTGTTTGGCGTGGTCAAATTGGCGAAGGCCCTGAAGGCCTCGGCCAAGGACGAGGAGCGTTTCGGGCGCGCGGCCTCCCAGCCGCAAGGCCCGCTCGGCCTCGGCGACCGCGTCTTGATCTCGGCCCATATCACCAAAGCCCGCGGCAATATTATGTGCGGCAATAGGGTCGTTGGGGGCGAGCTTTGCGGCAGCTTGATATTGGGCGAGTGAGCCCGCCTTGTCCCCCAGGGTCTTGAGGGCGGCGGCGCGCAGGGATTGAAGCGTAAAACTAGCGTCCCCCTTGCGACAGAATGGACGCAGTAGGGCTTCGGCTTCGGTGGCTGCGCCTTGACCCAGCAGGATCTGGGCGAGAAATTCAGCAGCGGGAGAACAGCCCCGTTCGCGCTTGAGCAATTGTCGGCAAGCCTGCTCCGCCTGACCCAGTTCACCGGCTTGAATAAGGGCATGGATCGCGTTCAGACTTTGCGCGGTGGCTGCCGACAAAGGGCGAGTCATGAGCGAGACTTTTGGCTGATCATGGTCTGATCATCCGCGAAGGGATTTCACCAAGTCAATATCTTGAGCCCATAATTCAACACCCCGAGCATATTAGCGTTCTCTAAATTTGTTTCCCTTGGGTTGTTAAACTAATTTAACTGGAGACCGATCTCACAATAGTTCAGTCTATGATAGATCATAAAATACAACCTAGGTGGATCTAGATGACCCAGTTTAAAGCCTCACCTTTTCGTCTAGCTCGCTGGCTCGTCGCCTTGACCGTGGCTTGGGTGCCCACCATTGCCGCCGCGCGGGTGCCGATCGACGCGCTGGTGGGCTATGGTGAGATTCGGGGGCCTGTGATCTCTAAGGACGGCGTTCACCTCGCAGCCATTCGGCGTGAGGCGGTCGGAGATGTCTTGATCCTCGCAGACCTAAAGACCGGCGACATCAAGCCTGTTCATGTCGCGCGCGCCGATCAGAACATGCAGCTGGGCTTTGTCCGCTTTAAGGGCAATGGCCGTCTGGTCTTTAGCTTCAGCCAGCGCATTCACGTCGTGCCGGGCTCGGGCGGTGTGAAGAAGACGGAAATTGTTGAAGACGGCTTTATCAATGTCGGGCGGGTCTATTCGAGCAATCTCGACGGTTCGGACCTGATCTCCCTCTATGACCCCTCATCGCAGCAGGGCTATCCGCGCACGGTGAGCACACGGGTGGTCAGCCTGCTGGAACAGTCTGAAACCGACGTTCTGATCGTCGCCCCGAAGGCGGGAGGCTCAGAGCTTTGGAAGGTCAATGTTCGCGACGGCAAGCGCGAGATTGTGGATCGCGGGCAGGACAATACCTTCAACTGGGTGGTCGACAGCGACGGTGTGCCGGTCCTGCGTCAGGACGTCATTGCCGGCGGCAAGGGCTTTATGTGGTCGCGGCGCGCGCGTGGTGAGCAGGACTGGAAGGAAGTGGTTCGCTTCCGGGGTGCAGAGGGGGCCAATTCGGGCCCAACCTTTGTCGGCGAGGGGCCTACCGATACACCCGGTCAGGCCTTTGTTCTGGCGCGCAAGGATGGCGAGGATACGTCTGGGCTCTATCGCTACGACGCCAATACCGGGACCTATCTGGAAACCCTGCAGACGGTGGCGGGTCATGACGTGACCGTCTCCCTGATCAATCCCTATAATCACAAGCTCTTGGCCGCCTGCTGGCTGGCCTACCGTGTGGCTTGCGAGCCCAAGGATGCGGCTTTCGGACGTCAGTGGACCGCGCTCAATCGGGCCCTCGGTGACAAGGTCAATGTGCAACTGACCAGCATTGGCGGGGCGGACATGGACCAATGGATCGTCCAAACCAACGGCCCAAAAGATCTCGGCACCTACTACCTGTTCGATCTGAAGGCCAAGCGGCTGGAGGTCCTATTCCAACAGCGTCCCACTGTGGCCGAGGTCGATCTGCCCAATGAACAGGTGCTCGAATATACGACCAGCGACGGTCAAAAGCAGTGGGGCTATCTGTGGACCCCGCCCGGCGTGACCGACATTAAGAACCTGCCGACGGTGATTGTGCCTCACGGGGGCCCTGAGGGCCGCGATATTTGGGGCTTTGACCCGATGGCTACGACCTTGGCCAGTCAGGGCTATGCGGTGTTCCAACCCAACTTCCGAGGCGGCGGCGGCTTTGGTCGCAAGTTCGTTGAGGCGGGCCATGGTCAGTGGGGCGAGCGTATGCAGGAGGATGTCGCCGACGCTACGCGCAACCTCATTGCTCAAGGCATTACCGATCCCAAGCGGGTCTGCATCTTTGGTTGGTCCTACGGTGGCTATGTCGCCATGACCGCGAGCTTCAAAAACAAGGACCTGTTCAAGTGTGCGGTGGCGGGGGCCGGTGTGTCTGACCTTGTCGAGATGCAGCGCTGGGTTCGGGACGGCATGACCAACAAGAAAGAGGTCATTTCGGGCGGCGGAGCCGGTGCGCAGAGCATGACCTACAAATACTGGCTGCAGGCCATCGGTGATCCTGAAAAGGTACGCGATCGCCTGATCAGCAATTCAGCGGCGCGCAATGCTGCTTCGGTGGGTATGCCGCTGCTATTGATCCACGGCGACAAGGATCAGACCGTGCCGATTGAGCAGAGCCAACTGATGCAAAGGGCCATGGAAAAGGCTGGCAAGCCCGTTCGGTTGCTGACGGTCAAGGATACGGACCATTATTTCACCCCCATACAAGGTCCGGCTTGGAAGACCATCCTGACCGAAGCCACCGGCTTCATCGGCCAGAACATCGGCCCCGGGGTTGAACCTGCGAAGTAGAAATGGCCCCCCGGTCGGGCTTAATTCCCGGCCGGGTGAAGTCTGTGCCTAGCGAACCGGCGTCGGGGCCAGAACGTTGGCGTGGCTCTGTTCGCGCAGGCGGGCCTGCATCATCTGGTCCATCACCGCCTTGGCCTGAGGATCGCCCAAGAGCCAGCCTGCCGCCGCCATCGAGCGGACGGCCATGGTGCTGACGCCAAAGGCATGGCTGAAGGCCTCGAAGGGCGAGCGTTGGCCGGGTAGGGACTTGAGGCGCACCTCTTTGCCGGTCAGGCCGGTCAGGGCCTTGGCCTTGTCGACCGCGTCATAGAAGCCGCCGATCTCATCGACCAGTCCCAAGGCCTTGGCCTGCTCGCCGGTCCAGACGCGGCCCTTGGCGATTTCGCGCACCCGTTCGGGCGGCAGCTTGCGGCCCTCAGCGACGCGGGCAATGAAGCCCTCATAGGTCTCGTCGATCGACTTGGCAAAGCCGTCGCGCTGCTGCGGGGTGAAGCCCTCGCCCATGCCATAGATGGCCGAATAGTCGCTGCCGACCGAGGTATGGCGCACATCAACGCCAAACCGGCTCAGGGCATCGCCCAGAGCGAACTTACCGCCATAGACGCCGATGGAGCCCGTCAGGGTCGAGGGTTGCGCCACAATGGCCGAGGCCTGCGACGAGATCCAATAGCCGCCTGAGGCCGCATAGGTGCCCATAGAGACCACTACAGGCTTGCCAGCGGCCTTGGCGGCGCGCACGGCGGCCAAGATCTGCTCGGAGGCCGTGTCGGTACCGCCGGGCGACGAAACGCGCATGACGATGGCCTTTACGTCCTTATCGTCAATGGCGTCATAGATGGCTTCGGACACATCATCGGAAAAGATCGTCTGGTCGTTGGAGAAGGCGTTTTGCCCGCCGCCGCTGCCGGTAATGATCGGCCCTTCGGCGTGGATCACGGCGAAGGTCGGCTTAGCCTTTTCCGCCGCGCTGCTGGCCACCACAGGACGCTGAGCGCCAGCGCGGTAATCGTCAAACTCTTCGAACTTGGCATCGTCCCCAGCGGCCTTGAGCGCCAAGGCCTGCGCCTCATGGAGGTAGCCCAAGCGGTCGATCAGGCGCCGATCCAGCGCCTCCTTCGCCGAATAGGGACCGGCCTCGATCTGCTCGCGCAAGGCCCCGGCATCGACCTTTCGGTCAGCAGCGGCGGCGCGCAGAGCGCTGGTATAGACCGACCCCATCCAGGACAGGTTCGACTGCCTATGGGCGGCGGTATAGTCACTATAGAGGTAGGGATTGACCGCGTTCTTATATTCGTAGCGCTGCTCGTACTCGGCCTTGACGCCATATTTGTCGAAGGCGCGCTTAAAGAAGATGTCCTCGATGCTAAAGCCGGTTACTTGGAACGGCGCGCCAGGCTGCATCCAGACCTCATCGGTAGCAGCGGCCAACATATAGGTCGAGGTCACAATGCCGGAGGGATAGAGGCCTTGGCTGAAGCTGTAGATCTTACGACCCGACTTACGGAAGGCCTTGAAGGCGGTGCGTAGCTCGTCGGCCGAGGCCGGCGCCATGCCGCCGTCGGGCAGGCGCACAAAAAGGGCCTTCACCTTGGGGTCGGTCTGGGCGTGGCGCAGGGTCTGGGTGATCGACATGACTGACAGGCCGCCGCCATTAAAGGCGGCCAATGGACTTTGATTGTCTTGGTCCGTCAGGGCTTGGCGCAGGTCGAGCGACAGGACCGCCTGACTGGGCGTTGCCGCAGGCTTGGACGCCCCCGTCGCCATAATGATCAGCACGAACGGCAAGCCGACAAAGAACATCAACAGTCCGACAAAGACGCCGGCGACCGTGACCATAAACTGCTTCATCAAAGGCTCCCGCCAAAGGGCGTGCTGAAGAATGGGGTTCGAGATTTTACCCTATCACAACCTAGTGACGATTGTGGCTTGGTCAAATGAACAGATGGACAGGTTGGTGGAAAGGGTGGGGGGCTCGCATCTTAAGGGACTGTCTCAGAGCCACGGAGGAATGGCGATTGTCGATTTCAGAAATTCTCGTTCAGCCTCTAAAAATGTTTCTTTGCAAATGCCCTGCCTGAAGCTGTTTTCAAATAGGTTTCAAATTTTTCAGCCTTCTCATCGTCTGAAAAGGCAACATAACCGACAAGTGTCCAAGGGATGAATTTGCGCGTGTGAACCGATTCACCCCTATTATGTTCGCCGAACCGTTTTTTGAGATCCACCGTGCAACCGACATAGTAGCGATCTGGGTGTGTTTCGCTTTTTAGCATGTAGACATATTTCATAGGGTCCGCCTTCGCCCTTCGGGCTACGTCGTGACATCCGCTTCACACGCTTCGGCGATGATTGTGTTCCACCCAATCACGCCGAAGCTAAAATTTTGGCCAAGCCAAAATTTAGCGAAGGCGGATGGTCGGAGTAGCAGGATTCGAACCTGCGACCCCCGCCTCCCGAAGACGGTGCTCTACCAGACTGAGCTATACTCCGACATTATGAAGCGATTTTTATAAATGAGGCCAAAAGGCCTCGCAAGTCTGAGGGCGCGCCGACCAGCTATCCACAGTGAATTTTCTACCGGCGTGGCAAAGCCGCGAAATTCCGAAGATTGGGCGCTCTAGCATTGGTGCAGAGGTTGCAATGGCTGACGCCTTGGGCTAACAAACGCCCCTCGCGGGCACCTGTCATCTGGCTTCAGATCGACATGGCCGCTGCGGCCCCTGCTGGGGAATGGTGTAATGGTAACACAGCGGTTTTTGGTACCGTCGTTCTAGGTTCGAGTCCTAGTTCCCCAGCCAACGGTCATTTTCATTTAAGTCCGATTCCCTGATGCCCGGTCGCTAAGGCGGGACAGTGGCGCGATTGGCGACAAACAGTCGCAGTTGGGTGCAGATTTCACCCTTTAATGGTCCCTATACGTATCAATTAGGCTCTGTTCAATGAGGCCAAAAATCGACCAGTAGCAGTCCAAATTTGAATAAAAATATGCTTAGCCATCTTATTAAATGGGTGCGGGGGGGGGCTTGAGATCAAAATGCTTAAAAATTAATCAGTGATGCAACAATTTCATACATTAAAAATATAGTCATCGGCCTACACATCTAGAAATCGTAAGGAAATTCTGCATCTATAACTTCAACCAATGTTTACTATATAAAAATTGTAAAATTTGAAATAATATTGGATGTTGTTATGTGAAGCGGTTCTAAATTAAGTGACACGCGCTCAAAATGAGCACTAATTTTATTTTATAAGAAGATATCTAATGCTATCGAATCTCCAGCGGTGGAAAATCGCTGTCTACAGTCTCGACGCTGTAGGCTAAATCTGGAGGGTGCCACTATGGCAATCGCTAACCTGAAGACAGATCATTTCGAGCCGACCGCGCCGCGTGCTGAGACTTCCAGATCGGCCAATGATGATGTCCGCTCCTTCCGGGACCTCGCCCTGTTGCAGGCCTTTACCAATGGCCTGGTCAAGAACGTCCGTAACCTGGCTCGGGGTTGGGGCGAGGATGACCATACCGAAGCGGTGATCTTCTGCGCCTTCTTCTTGGCCGCGACCTCGGACACCACCCGTGATGTCCTGCAAAGCGGTGAGGGCGAAACCAGCCATTTTGCCGATGGGATGCTGTCGGTGGCCAGCCTGTCCGATATTAGCGGCATTCCGCGCCAGACCGTGCGCCGTAAGTGCAAGTCCTTAGAAGAGCGTGGCCTGTTGATCCGCGAAGATTCGCGCCTCTATCGCTGCCCGATCCCGCGCCTGACGATCAATTCGGTCTCCGCGCAAATCGAGGCCTTGATTCAACTCGGCAATAGACTTCATGCACAATAAAAACTTCCACTATTAAAGATAGTTTGAGTTATTATTGTAATTAAATACATAACCAAACTTAAAATTTTTGTTATTATCTAATAGGCGTAGGGTTACTATAAAGCGTTCCTGCGGAGGGTTGCCTCGCAGATCGAGATGTCAGGCCTGAACAATGGCGAACATGGGTAATGTGTCGGATCCGGACAGTTTGGCGGCCCGATATCTATCGACCTTTTTCCTCGGTGAATTTGTCGGCTTGATCGCCTTCGGCACGGAATACCTCAAGATTGATGGGCCGGACCTGCAGATCTTGGCCTGCATCGCCCATTACAGCTCTTGGCAGGCGATCAATGAGGGGATCGATAACGGGACCATATCGACCGAAAACTTCGACCCGGAACAGATTGTCCAAAAGCCCGTCAATGCCAAGAGCATCTATCTGACCCTCGGCATGTCGCGTGAAACGGTGCGCCGCCGTCTGGTAGATTTAGAGTCACGTGGGATATTTCAAAAGGTGGAGGGGGGCTACATCTTCCCGGTCCAGCGCGGTGATGCTGATTTTTCCCGTGACATACGCGCCTATATGCTCGGCATGGCCAAGCGCGTTCAGCAGCGCCTTCAAAAGATTATGTCGGATGAGGCTTAAGGGATTGTGCGGCTCGAGACTGGTCGCGGGATTCTGGCAACTGTTTGATCCTGTTGATGGGTTTTAAATGTGATGCTGCAAATGCTGGACTGAATAATTATTCATATAAAAAACCTAGCTATTTAATATTTAAAGGCGCTTGTCTCTGTCTCTAGGATTGAATGATTACCAGATTCGCGTTTGCATATTTTAACCCACTTCATCACTATTTTTCAGAAAGCCAAATTAATGGCCGAAATAGCAATCGATGTAGATGGTATTCCCGCCCGATATATGGCGAATCTGTTTCTGGGTGAGCTTGTCAATTTCACGGCCCTTTGCAGTGAAAAGCTTAATCTTGATGTTACCGATACCCTTATCCTCGGCTGTGTTGTGTTTTTCGGGTCAAACAAGGGGGTAAACGATGCCGTAGATCGGGGTGAATTGACGACAGACATTTCCAGCGTTGATCAAATCCAGCATCACGCGGTAATTGCGAAATCCATTTATCTCAGGCTGGGCATGTCGCGCGAAACGGTGCGACGCCGCCTCGTCTATCTGGAATCGCGAGGGCTGATCAGAAAGCTCGAGGATGGCTATTTCTTCCCAGTTCAAACCGGTGAGGATGATGTGACCCGCGAGGTGCGTGCCCATAGCGTTGAGGCCGTTCAGCGTCTCTATGCCAAGCTATCGCCCTTTATGGCCCAATAGGCTTGCCGCCCTAATATTCCACCGCGCAGCCATAGGCCCGGGTTTCCGGCGTCCGGATCGCGCGTCCGGCCTTGAGATCGTCTAGTGCCGCGCTGATATGGTCCTTGCTATCGGGTTTGGTGGTCTCAGGCACCTGATCAATGGCACCCTGATAGATCACCCGCCCTTGGCCATCGATCATGACCATGCTGGGCGTGGTGCGGATGCCATAGGGCCGCGCAAAGGCCCCGCCATGGTCGAATAGAAAGCCTGTGACCACCGCGCCCGTGGCCTTGATCCGCGCCTTGGCCTGCGCCGGGGTCAGAAAGCCGGGCTTGCCGGGAGAGGATGTGTCGATAGACAGCCAGACCGCGCCTTGTCGCGCAGCGCGGCGCTGTAGGGCCTGCATCAAGCCATGGCGATATTTGTTGGCGGTATAGGGACAGACCGGGCTGGTCCATTCCAAGATCACGGTCTTGCCGCGATAGTCAGACAGGCGGTGGGAGAGCCCGTCGGCACCGAGCAGGACCCGGTCCGGTGCCTGCGCTCCGATCTCGACCCGACCAAGCCCGGGGTCAGCGCTTGCGACGCTGCCCCACGGACCAAGAAGGATCAGCAGGGCCGCGAGGGTCCCGCTTGGTCGCAGCACCCTAGCCCTTGGGCGCGGCTGGGGTAGCAGCGACGGGAGCCGCCGTGGTCTTGTCACCGGTTGCGGCAGGCGCAGCAGGCCTGGATCGGCGGCTCTTATAGACCATGTCCATCACGGCATTGAGCGCTTCGGGTGTGATATATCCCTTGTTCTCCATGTCGATCTTTTCGAAATTGGCGGCCAGCATGGCCCCCATCCGACCCGTGGCCTCAGACTTTTGCAGCTTGCCATCCATGTTGCTGTCCAAGATTCCGAACATGCGGTTCTTGTTGAGCAAGGCGTCAAAATCGTTTGGCGCGTCCGAGGTCTCACCCACCCAGCGATAACGCAGGGCGGTATAGAGCATCTCGTCAAAGGACTGGTCGCCCCATGGCACCGTGCGGGTTGGGTCCGGATTGGCCGGGTTCCGCTTGGAATTGTCATAGGTATAGATGGCGATCAGCTTTGATCCGGCCGGGACATTGATCGGCTCAGCGAACTCGAACTCGCGCTGCCAGTTGAAGTCATAGTGAGGCAGGGACAGAAGCAGCTTCTTGGCCCCGTCGGGATACTGGATCCACAGCTGAGACGACGACCCGCGATAGTGGGCGTGCGGGAAGGCACCATAGAGGATCGCATCCTTCGGGAAGGCCACATAGGCCGACTGCTGCCAGTTCTCTTCGTTCGGTGGGATCGAGATGTTCGGGTTCGCAATGACCGAATTATGCATCATCAGCGATGGCTTCTTGTCGTAGAAGTACAGCGCAATCTTGGACTTCTCGGTCACAGCCCGCCCAAAGGGGGTGTAGTGGTTCTGGAAGCCAATGGCCCCGCCTGCAGGCAGATAGACGCCAATATCATTGGGCTGAACAATGGACTCAGCGCCCACGGCATAGCCGCCGACTGACGCGCCCCACTGGCTTTCATTGGCGGGTTGGCCAGCAGCAGGTGGGGTGTTCAGATAGCCGGTCAGGATGTGGTGAACCGACTGGCGATTGATGACCTTGACGGTCGAGGCGCGCAGCCACTTGCCCTCAGGCAGAGGGTTCAGCACGAAGGGACGCTGATAGTCGACAATGCCAGAGGCTGGAATGTCATAGGCTGGCAGGTCTAAGATCAGGTCCGGCTTGCCCAAGGGCCATTCTTCCGCCTGATAGGCCACAGCGGCGATCGGATCATCGCCCTCACCGCGCGGTGCACCCGCCTCGATCCAATGGACCAGGGTGCGGATCTGTTCGCCGCTCAGGCTCTTATCGTCATGGAATTTGCCCACCGACGGATCGGCGCGCCAAGGCGGCATGCGCTGGGTGCGCAGCACTTCGCGGATCATGGGCGAGAAGCTCTTGATACGCTGATAGTTGGTCAGGGGCATGGGGCCGATGCCACCGGGCTGGTGACAGGCGACGCACTTGGCCTGAATGATCGGGGCGATGTCGTGGGCGTAGGACACCTTGCTGGCGGCAACGCTGGCGGCGACCTTGCCGTTGCCAGCAATATCGATCAGACAGCCTTCGGGGTTCTGCCACGCCACTTTGGTCGTGTTGCCGGCCAAGAGCGCGGTCAGGGCATCGGCGGCCCAGGTCTTGGTCGCCTTGGCGCGCTGACGCTCATAGGTCACGCGGTCGTCGATGGGCCCGCGATAGATGACCTTCCAAGTCTTGGGCTGGATGATGATGACCTCAGCCGTGCGGGTCACGCCAAGCTGCTCACCGACCAGTTGGTTGCGGTCCAGCAGGATGGGCAGATCATAGCCATAGGCCTTGGCCTCGGCTAATATCTCTTCGCGCGTGTCCGCAGGGGTGGAGTCCAGCATCATGAACTCGACGCCCTTGCCCGCGAAGGACGACATCAGCGCCTTCACGGCGGGGCCGGTATTGCGACAGATGGGGCAGCCGTTCTGCACGGTGATGATCACCACCGCCGAGGCATCGCTCATCCGATAGAGTTCTTTGGACAGGAGGTTCTGGTCGGTCAGACGGAAATTATCGACCTTGGCCGGACCCCAAGGCGTTTGCTCGCTGGCCACCAGCGTCGAGGGCGCGACGCCCTTGGTGGTGCTGATGCCAAAACCCATCACTGCGGCAGCGACGGCAAGCGCCATCCCTGCTCGAACCCAAATCTTGCTCATCTTGTGCTCTCGCCCCTGTCGGTACCGCTGTCGCTTGGTCGATAGGAACTCGATCCATTGTCGCGGCATAAGGTCTCATTTTGCGCCAATTTTCGCAGATCGCAAGCTGAAGATGAGCGTTGACGTAGCGTTAAACTGCAGTCTCAATGGTCAAATAACGAAGATCTCCAAAGGGGACGCTGCGATGGGTGAGGAAATGGGTCGTAATTCAGACGTCCAGACGGACCGTCTTGTCAGTGCAGCGCCCTATGGCCTGCTGTTACTTTTGACGCTGACCAACGCCCTCAACTTCGTCGATCGAAACCTGCTTGCCAGTTTTGCCAACTATCTGAAGCCCGAGCTCAACCTCACCGATACGCAATTTGGCCTTTTGACCGGCATTGTGTTTTTACTGTTCTATGCGGTGACGGGGCTGTTCATGGGCATGCTCGCGGACCTGTCCAATCGGCCAAAACTGATCGCGGGCGCGATTGCGGTCTGGAGCCTTCTAACCGCGGCTTCCGGTGCAGCGCGAGGCTTTGTATCCTTGGCCATTCCGCGCGCCCTGATTGGCATCGGCGAATCGGCCTTGAGCCCTTCGGCCATGTCCCTGTTGGCGGACCGGTTCAGTCGGGCGCGGATGGGGCTGGTCGCAGCCATATACTATACAGGCGTTCCCATAGGGGCTGGCGTGGGCTTGCTGCTGGCGGGCTATCTTGGCCCGGTCATTGGGTGGCGCAACTGTTTCTACGCGGTCGGGGCCTTGGGCCTGATCCTGTCGCTTCTCATGCTGACCGTTCATGAACCGCGTACGGTACCGGTCCGGCAGCCCGGGACCGGTCTAGGCTTTGGCGCTCAAATTGCGCAACTGATTTTGGCCTTGCGCCGGTCCAAGGCGCTTGTCGCGACCATGTGCGGCGGCGTCGCGCTGCATATTGCTGTGGGCGCGGCTCAGTTTGATCAGCTTTGGTTCGTGGTCGAGCGGGGCTTTGAAAAGGGCGAGATCGCGCGTCTGTCCGGCTTTGTCACGGTCGTGGCCGGCATAGCGGGCAATCTGTTCGGCGGTATGTTGGGCGACTGGTGGCAGCGCCATAGAAAGACCGGACGACCGATGATGCTATTTTGGTTGATGCTGGCCATCCTGCCCCTTTCGATTGCCTATCGGTTGTCTGAGCCGGGCACCTTGATCTTCAACATCGGTCTGGGCATCGGCGTGTTCCAACTCGCTGCCTTCTACGGCCCGACCTTCTCGACCGTGCAGGAACTGGCCTCGCAGGAGTCGCGTGCGACGGTGACGGGGTTCTATATCCTGTGCCTGAACTGTATCGGCATGGGGGTTGGTGTCACCGGTGCCGGATGGGCCATCGACCAGTTCCGCCAAGCGGGGTTCGCCGAGCCCTATACGGCGTCGGTTCTGGTCGGGGTTGGCCTATCGGCCTTGGCCCTTCCTGCCTTCTTCCTTGCCGGTCTTTGGTCAAAAGCCGATCGCGCCAAGATCGACGCGCAAGAGGCCGCTGCCTAGCCTTACCCCCGCGCCGTCGGCGTGGTAGCAAGCATCATGCTGTATCTGATCCTTAAGGCCCTGATCTCTGGCCTCATCATCGCCATCGTGTCCGAGGTGGCCAAGCGTCAACCCGGCTTTGGAGCCTTGATCGCCTCTTTGCCGCTGGTTTCGATCCTCGGCATGATCTGGTTGTGGCGTGGTGGTCAGCCCTCTGGCCTGATCGCCGATCACGTCGAGGCGACGGTCTGGTACGTCCTGCCGTCCTTGCCCATGTTCCTGTTGATCCCGGCCCTCTTGCGGCGCGGCATCGGCTTTTGGCCCGCCCTGACCGCAGGCTGCCTGCTCACCATCGGCCTCTATGCCCTGATGACTTGGATCGGTCCGCGCTTTGGCTTGAAGCTTTAAGGCGGTCTCAGGGTTCAATCCGAAATGGATTTTTGACCACGAGTTTGCCGAACTTGCGGTCGTGCTGAAGGTCCTCTGAATAGAGGATATCGCAACCCGCATCAATGGCTGCAGCCACAATCAAGGCGTCATAAAAGATGAGCCCAGCACGGCTGGCCAATTCGAGCGCTGATTGATGGGTCTCAAGGGTGACGGGAACGATTGGGTTAAAGTGCCGTCGAATGACTTGGAGCGCTGCGGCAATCTCGGCCCAATCTCGCCGCCACTTTTTGCGAGCGACATTGGTGAATTCATTGAGGACCTGAACACTGATGACCCCGCCTTCGGCCAGCAGGTCCAAGGCGACGTCTCGCCTATCCGTATCGAGAAAGGCATAGACCAGAATATTGGTGTCAAAAAAGCGCTTCACCGCTCATTGGCCTCATCACGGTCAAATCGATAATCCTGCGGCGCGGCCCAGCGAAACGGGGTCATGGCTTCTCGAAAGACGGATTTGCGATCCTCGACCTGGACCGTGATCTCATCATGGGTCGCCGTGACGATCGATAGGGAGTCGCCAGCACTGAGTTTGAGTTTGTCGACAAGCGACTTGGGCAACCGCACGGCAAGGCTATTGCCCCATTTTGCGACCTGCATGGCCCTCTCCATGATATACGTTGATAAAAGTATATCTTTTATCCGAGCCGTTCGCAATCTGGCCTAAGCGCCTCCGAACTGGCCCCCTGTCGCGCCAAAGACCTAGGGTGTGAAATTGGACCCGGTCATCGTCTTGCTATAGCCCTGTTGGGTCAGGTCTACAGGCGGGGAGATACTCCATCACCAACTATGACTATCGCCTGCGCCTCTTGGCCGCCTGCCTGTCCTGTTTGGCCGGTTGTGTCGATGCCATTGGCTTTATTAAAACGGGCGGCTTTTTCGTTTCCTTCATGAGCGGAAATTCCATGCGCGTGGGGGTCGGCTTGGCCGCGGGTGCGACCCATGGGGCCATCGCCGCAGGCCTGATCGGATGCTTCCTAATAGGTGTGGTGGGCGGTGCCGTGGTCGGACACCTTTCGGGCCGTTATCGCCGAATTGGGGTGCTCGCGCTGGTCGCAATCCTCCTGACCGCCGCCGCTGTTACCGGTGGCTTATGCTCTGCCGTGCCCGCCATTGTCGCGATGGTCATGGCGATGGGCGCAGAAAGTGCCGTCTTTACCGAGGCCGGCGAGGTGCGCATTGGCCTCACCTACATGACCGGAACGCTGGTCAAGCTTGGCCAAAGGGTCTCTGCGGCCCTGTTCGGGGGGGATCCCTGGGCATGGTTGCCCTATTTCCTGCTGTGGGCGGGGCTGATTGCAGGCGCAGTGGCCGGGGCCAGCGCCTATGGCCGGTTCGGTATGGCGGCCCTTTGGGGTGCTGTGCTGGCGACCGTGATCTTGATGGGCGTGGCAGCGCGTCTTGGCCCTGATCCCAAGTGGCGCTAGCCATCGAATTTTCGCATGGTGGCAGATTGATCATTGTCACAAAGCACGTGACGCGAGACACAGGACCCTAAGAGGTTCGTTGGTCCAAAGGGCCCGCCGGAGGGGCTAATGGCGTCGAAAACCACCAATCTGGTCGCGGTCTGGGACCCAAATCGGGCCGCTGAGATCATCAATGCCCATCTGGGCCTCGAAGGTCCAGCCCTGCCGATCCTGCATGGGTTGCAGGCCGCCTTCGGCTGTGTGCCGTCTGAGGCCATCCCGATGGTCGCCAAGGCCCTGAACCGCAGCCGCGCCGAGATCCATGGCGTCGTCACCTTCTATCATGATTTTCGCGACGCCCCGGCGGGCAAGACCGTGGTCAAGCTCTGCCGCGCCGAAGCCTGTCAGGCCGTAGGAGGCCGCGAGGCCGCGACCTTCCTTCTGGCCTCTCTTGGGATCGGTTGGGGCGAAACCACCCCCGATGGCGCGGTCACGGTCGAGGCGGTCTATTGCCTTGGTCTTTGCGCCGCCGCACCCGCCGCTCTGGTCAATGGCGAGCCCTATGGCCGTCTTGATGGGATGAGCCTGGTCGAGGCCGTGGCCGAGGAAACCCAGCCATGATCCGTCTCTTTGTTCCCAAAGATGTCTCCGCCCTCGCCGTCGGCGCCGACCGCGTGGTTAAGGCTTTGTACGAACAGGTTGGCGAAGGTGTGCAGATCGTTCGCACCGGCTCTCGCGGGATGACTTGGCTTGAACCCTTGGTTGAGGTTGAGACCCCTCAGGGTCGCATCGCCTATGGTCCCGTGGCACCAACCGATGTGCCCGGACTTTTGGCAGCAGGTCTGCTCAGCGGCGCGGACCATCCTTTGCGTATTGGCCGACCCGAAGACCATCCGTTCATGGTGCGTCAGACGCGCCTGACCTTTGCCCGCTGCGGCATTGTCGATCCCCTGTCCTTGGACGATTACCGCGCCCATGGCGGCCTGGAGGGCCTGACAAAGGCTCTGGCCATGGGTCCTGAGGCGGTGGTGGCTGAGGTGACAGCCTCTGGCCTGCGCGGACGCGGCGGGGCGGGCTTTCCGACCGGCATCAAGTGGAAGACCGTGGCCGACGCTGAGGCGGACCGCAAATATATTGTCTGCAATGCCGACGAGGGCGACAGCGGCACCTTTGCTGACCGGATGGTGCTGGAGGGCGACCCTTTCTGCCTGATCGAGGGCATGGTCATTGCCGGTCTCGCGGTCGGGGCAACCAAGGGCTTTGTCTATTCGCGCTCGGAATATCCCCACGCCAATGTCACCTTCGCCGAGGCCCTAATCCTTGCGCGCGAGGCCGGACTGATTGGCCCTGATGTTCTGGGTTCTGGTCGGTCGTTCGAGTTGGAACTGCGTGTTGGGGCTGGGGCCTATGTTTGCGGCGAAGAAACCGCCCTTCTGGAGAGCCTCGAAGGCAAGCGCGGCATGGTGCGGGCCAAGCCACCCGTTCCGGCCCATGTCGGTCTGTTTGGCAAGCCGACGGTGATCAATAATCTGGTCTCACTGGCCAGCGTGCCGGTGATCCTCGCCAAGGGGGCCAAGGCCTATGCCGACTATGGGCTGGGCCGCTCGCGCGGGACCATGCCGATCCAGATCGCTGGCAATGCCAAATATACCGGCCTGTTCGAAGCCGCCTTTGGTATCACCTTAGGCGAGATCATCGAGACGGTCGCGGGCGGCACCTTGAGCGGGCGTCCCGTTAAGGCGGTGCAGTGCGGCGGACCTCTGGGGGCCTATTTCCCGCCGTCCCTGTTCGACACGCCCTATGACTATGAAGCCTTCACGGCGCGCGATGGCCTGATCGGCCACGGCGGCATTGTGGTCTTTGACGACAGTGTCCAGATGGGTGCCCAAGCCCGCTTTGCCATGGAATTTTGTGCGATTGAGAGCTGTGGCAAATGCACCCCCTGCCGCATTGGCTCGACGCGGGGCGTTGAGGTGATTGACAAGATCATGGCCGGAACCGAGCCAGCGGCCAATATGGCGGTGCTCGAAGACCTGTGTCAGACTATGAAATATGGCTCCCTCTGTGCACTGGGCGGCTTCACCCCCTATCCGGTGATGAGCGCGGTGCGCCATTTCCCAGAAGATTTTAACGGCTCTGGCATCAATGCCAAAGTCCCGGCTGAATAGGAAAAGACCGATGCAGCTGATCAAGGAAACCGACTACGGCACGCCCGCCTCTAAGATTGAGGCCGAGGTTAGCCTAACCATTGATGGGTTCGAGGTCACAGTGCCTGCCGGAACCTCGGTCATGCGCGCGGCGATGGAGTTGGGCGTCAAGGTGCCCAAGCTTTGCGCCACCGACAGCCTCGAGGCCTTTGGCTCTTGCCGCATGTGTCTGGTCGAGATTGAGGGCCGCAATGGCACGCCCGCCTCCTGCACCACGCCGGTGACGCCGGGCATGTCGGTCAAGACCCAGACCCCGCTGCTGCGGACCCTGCGCAAGGGGGTGATGGAGCTCTATATTTCCGACCATCCGCTGGACTGTTTGACCTGCGCGGCCAATGGCGATTGCGAGTTACAGGACACGGCGGGCGAGGTCGGCCTTCGCGAAGTGCGCTATGGCTATGAGGGGGACAATCACCTCTGCGCTGAGGCCGACGAGTCCAATCCCTATTTCACCTTCGACCCGTCCAAGTGCATTGCCTGTTCGCGCTGTGTGCGCGCCTGCGACGAGGTGCAGGGCACCTTCGCCCTGACCATCCAAGGCCGGGGCTTTGACTCCAAGGTCGCCGCCGGGATGGATGAGCCGTTCTTTGAGTCCGAGTGCGTATCCTGCGGCGCCTGTGTTCAGGCCTGCCCAACCGCGACCTTGACCGAAAAGACCGTGATCGAGATCGGCCAGCCGGAACATTCGCTGATCACCACCTGCGCCTATTGCGGCGTCGGCTGTAGCTTTAAGGCCGAGATGCGCGGCGAAGATGTCGTGCGCATGGTCCCCTATAAGGACGGTAAGGCCAATCGCGGCCATTCCTGCGTCAAGGGCCGATTTGCCTTTGGCTATGCCAGCCATCGTGAGCGCATCCTCAATCCGATGATCCGCGACAAGATCACCGACCCTTGGCGCGAAGTCAGCTGGGACGAGGCCATCGCCTATACGGCGGGGCAGTTCAAACGTATTCAGCGCGACTATGGTAAGGACGCGGTCGGGGCCATCACCTCCTCGCGCTGTACCAATGAAGAGACCTTCTTGGTGCAAAAGCTGGTCAGGGCTGGCTTTGGCAATAACAATGTCGACACCTGCGCGCGGGTCTGTCACTCGCCCACCGGCTATGGCCTTAAGACCACTTTCGGCACCTCGGCGGGCACGCAAGATTTCGACTCGGTCGAGCACACCGATGTCATGCTGTTGATCGGGGCCAATCCGACCGATGGCCATCCAGTCTTTGCCTCGCGCATGAAAAAGCGTCTGCGCCAAGGGGCCAAGCTGATCGTGATCGATCCGCGCCGCACCGACATTGTCCGCTCGCCCCACATCGAAGCGGCGCACCATCTGCCCCTGACGCCGGGGACCAATGTCGCGGTCCTGACCGCCATGGCCCACGTCATTGTCACCGAAGGCTTGGCCGATGAGGCCTTTATCCGCGAGCGCTGCGACCTTGACGCCTATGCCGCATGGGCCACCTTCGTGGCGGAGCCGCGCTATAGTCCTGAAGAGACCGAGGCCCTGACCGGCGTGCCGTCGGCGGAGTTGCGCGCAGCGGCGCGGCTCTATGCCACCGGCGGCAATGGCGCGATCTATTACGGGCTGGGCGTCACCGAGCACAGCCAAGGCACGACCACGGTCATGGCCATCGCCAATCTGGCCATGGTCACCGGCAATCTTGGGCGCGAAGGCGTCGGGGTGAACCCCTTGCGCGGCCAGAACAATGTGCAGGGCGCCTGCGACATGGGCTCGTTCCCGCATGAGTTCGTCGGCTATCGCCATGTCTCGGACGACGCCACGCGCGAACTGTTCGAGGACCTGTGGGGCGTTAAGCTGGAGCGCGAACCGGGTCTGCGCATCCCCAACATGCTCGATGCGGCGCAGGATGGCAGTTTCCGCGCCCTCTATGTTCAGGGCGAAGACATCCTCCAGTCCGATCCCGACACCCATCATGTCGCCGCTGGCCTCGCGGCCATGGACTGCGTGGTCGTGCAGGACCTGTTCCTCAACGAGACCGCCAACTACGCCCACGTCTTCCTGCCCGGCTCGACCTTCCTTGAGAAGGACGGCACCTTTACCAATGCGGAGCGCCGTATCCAGCGGGTGCGCAAGGTCATGGCCCCCAAGAACGGCTATGGCGACTGGGAGATCACGCAGCTTCTGTCCAATGCGCTGGGCTATCCGATGGCCTATAGCCACCCCAGCCAGATCATGGACGAGATCACTGCCACCACCCCGTCCTTTGCCGGTGTCTCCTATCCAACGCTTGATCGGCTAGGTTCGGTGCAATGGCCCTGTAACGCAGCGGCTCCCGAAGGCACGCCGGTCATGCATCTGGACAGTTTTGCGCGGGGCAAGGGTCTGTTTGTCCTCACCGACTATATCGCCACCGAAGAGCGGACCGGCTCGCGCTTCCCGCTCTTGCTGACCACAGGGCGGGTGCTGTCACAGTACAATGTCGGGGCCCAGACGCGGCGTACGGCCAATGTCGCTTGGCACCAAGAAGACCTGCTCGAAATCCATCCCTTCGACGCGGAAACACGGGGCCTAAAGGACGGCGACTGGATCAAGCTGGCTAGCCGTGCAGGCGAGACCAGCCTGCGCTGCCAGATCACCGACCGCGTGGCGCCGGGGGTGGTCTATACGACCTTCCACCACCCCTCGACTCAGGCCAATGTCATCACCACCGACTTCTCGGACTGGGCCACCAACTGCCCGGAATATAAGGTGACGGCGGTGCAGATCTCCAGCTCCAACGGCCCAACCGACTGGCAGGAGGCCTATGAGGCCCAGGCCCTGCAAAGCCGCCGTATCGCTCCGGCGGCTGAGTGACAGGGCGCGCCTCTGCCCTAGACGTCCGGCGTCTGGCCATCGGCGGTGGTCAGTCCGGCGAGGGGGTGCGGTCTGTGCCCGAAGAGACGGCGGTTGCCCTTGTCTATGATGGCGGGTCTGAGGCCGTGATGATGGCCAGTCCGTCGGACCTCGAAGACTTCGCCATCGGCTTTTCGCTCAATGAGGGGATCATCACCGATCTTGCCCAGATCGAGCGGATGGAACAGTTTGATGCTGAGTTGGGCATTGAGATGAGGCTGTGGCTGTCTGCGGGCCTCTCGGCAAGGCTGAGCGCGCGCAGGCGCCACCGGGCGGGGCCAACGGGCTGTGGCCTTTGCGGGGTCGAGAGCCTCGAAGACGCCCTGCCCAAGCTGGCCAGGGTTGACAGTGCGGTGGTGGTTTCTGCCGCTGAGATCATGGCGGCGATGGCCCAGATGGCCAATCTGCAAAGCCTGAACCAGCAGACCCGCGCGGTCCATGCGGCGGGGTTCTATCGGCCAGGTCAAGGCGTGGTTCTGGTGCGCGAAGATGTCGGTCGCCACAATGCTTTGGATAAGCTGGCCGGGGCTATGGCGCGTCAAGGGCTGACGGCCAAGGACGGCGTGATCTTGATGACCAGCCGCCTGTCGGTGGAACTGGTGCAAAAGGCTGCTGCCATGGGGGCGGGGGTTCTGGCGGCTGTATCGGCTCCCACCGCCCTTGCCCTACGCACAGCCGAGGCGGCGGGCCTTTGCCTTGTCGGGGTGGTCCGCTCTGACGGCCTCGAAGTCTTTACCGGATTTGATCACATAACGGCGGGAGCCGACGCCCATGCAAGCTGACAAGCTGGTCCACATGGCCAACCAGATCGCCCGCGCCTTTGCGGTCGAAGGCGAAGCCACAGCCATTACCGCCACCGCCAACCACCTCAAACTGTTCTGGGACCCGCGGATGAGACGCGAAATCTTGGTGCATTTAGAGGCAGGGGGTGAGGGGCTGGATGATGTGGCCCGGGCAGCGTTAGCGTTGTTGAGGTAGGGTAAACAAGGCACTGACCTAAGCCCTTTCCCCCCTTGAGGGGGAGAGGGTTGGGAGTGGGGGGTGTTCACGCTCTATCCGCCGCGTTCCACGCGAAAGCCATTATCCAGCGGGCCGCTTACCGCCTGCGCGGGGAGCGCGGATTTGGGGGGCAAAACAAACAAGGCCCTCACCCAACCCTCTCCCTCAGGGAGAGGGCTAATCCGCTGTTTCTTAGCCCTCGCCCCCTTGGGGGAGAGGGTTGGGTGAGGGGGTGTTCACTCCACTTCACCCCTTCGTCCAACCCCGCTCCATCGCCCAGACCGCAAAGGCATAGTCCAGCGCGATCTCCTTGAGGAAATCGAACCGGCCAGACGCTCCGCCGTGACCGGCTTCCATATTGATGCGCAGAAGCACCGGATTGCCACTGGTCGTGGCGGGGCGCAGCTTGGCGATCCACTTTTCCGGTTCCCAATAGGTCACGCGTGGGTCGGACAGGCCGCCGGTGGCCAAGATGGCCGGATAGGGCTTGGCCGATACATTGTCATAGGGGCTGTAGCTGGCGATGTAGTCATAGGCCGCTTGGTCTTCGAGCGGATTGCCCCATTCGGGCCATTCGGGCGGGGTCAGGGGCAAGGAGGTGTCGCTCATGGTGTTGAGCACATCCACGAACGGCACCGCCGCGATGATCCCGGCCCAGAGCTCGGGGCGCATATTGGCGATGGCCCCCATCAGCATACCGCCCGCCGAACCGCCATAGGCGACGATGCTGCCCTTTTTGCCATAGCCCTGACCGGTCAGATGTTCGGCGCAGGCGATGAAGTCGGTGAAGGTGTTCTTCTTCTTGGCCGCGCGGCCATCAAGGAACCAGCCCCAGCCCTTTTCCGAACCGCCACGAATATGGGCCGTGGCCCAGATCCAGCCGCGATCAACCAGCGACAGGTTGCGGATCGAGAAGTTCGGCTCCATCGGGATGCCATAGGATCCATAGCCATAAAGCAGCAGGGGCGCAGAACCATCGAGCGGCGTGGACTTGCGCATCAGCACCGTCACCGGCACCTGAACGCCATCCGGAGCGGTGGCATAGAGGCGGCGCGTGACATAGTCGGCGGGGTTGTGGCCCGACGGGATCTCTTGGGTCTTGCGCAGGGTGCGGGTGCGCTTGGCCATGTCATAGTCAAACCACTGCTTGGGCGTGGTCGGGGACTCATAGACAAACCGCACAGCGTCGGTGTCGTACTCATAGCCGCCCGAGAGGCTGAGGGCGAAGGCCTCTTCGTCAAAGGCGATGGTGTGCTCGGTATTGGTGCCCGCCTCGGTGATGATCAGGCGGTTATTGGCATTTTCACGCACCAGTCGCACGAACCAGCCTTGGTAAGCCCCGATACCGACGACGAACTGTCCGGGCATGTGGCCGCGCCAGTCTTTCCAATTGGTCTTGCCGGGCGCACTTTCCGGAGCCTCGACGATCTTGAAGTCCACGGCCCCGTCGGCATTGGTGCGGATCAGAAACCGGTCGTTCCAGTGCTCGGCATCGTACTGGATGCCCGCGATGCGCGGCTGCAAGGAAACGGGCTTAGCCAAAGGCGTGGTGGCGGGGATCAGCAGGACCTCGGAGGTCTCGTGATTGCCGGTGTTGATCTGGATATATTTACGCGAGGAAGAGACGCCGCAGCTGGCGAAAAAGCCCTCGTCGGGTTCTTCATAGACCAGCACATCATCCTTGGCGCCGCCGCGCGCGGGGCGACGAAAAATCTTGGAGGGGCGGCCGTTCTCGTCCCGGAAGGTCCAGAACAGGTGCTGGGAGTCGGGCGAAAAGGTAAAATCGCCATTGGCGCTTTGCACGGGGTCCGGCAGCACCGATCCGGTGGCCAAGTCCTTGACATAGATGCGGTAGACTTCCGAACCCTGCTCATCGACCGAATAGGCGCAGAGGCTGTGGTCGGGGCTGTGGTCGCAATCACCGACCTTGTAATAGGCCTTGCCCTTGCCCGCCGCATCGGCATCGAGCATGACCTGCTCGCCGGTGTCAGAGCCGCGCGGGCGGCGCGCAAAGATCGGCTGTTCAGCGCCCTTTTCGTAACGCGAATAATAGTTCCACGGGCCGTCAGAGGCGGGGACGGAGCTGTCATCTTCTTTGATGCGGCCCTTCATCTCCTCGAACATCTGGGCTTGTAGCGCCTCGGTCGGGGCGAGCATGGCCTTGGTATAGGCGTTCTCTTCGGTCAGGTGCGCCTTGACGTCGGCCTTGATCAGGCTGGGATCGCGCAGCACCTTTTGCCAATTGTCATCTTTCATCCAGGCATAGTCATCGATGCGAACCCGGCCTAGCTGTTCAGTCCGATGAGGGATCTTGCGTGCGATGGGAGGGGTTGGCCGGGTCGCCGTCATGAGGGAAGCCTTGGACTTGGCGGCCGCAGCCGCTGGGATCAGAGGGGTCAGTGTAAGGGCCAAGGCACTGGCTTTGACCATCAGATCGCGCCGGTTCATGACGGGGTCCTTGGCGTGAAAGGGAAAGGATAAGCCCTTTCCCCCCTTGAGGGGGAGAAGGTTGGGAGGGGGGGTGTTCGTCCACTCCCGTCTCCCGCTCTGCATGATGTTAGAGGGCCGATTTTAGTCTGCGTCCTAAGTTCTGGATCCCCGCCTTCGCGGGGAAGACGGAAGACAAAATACAAGGCCCTCTACGGCCCTTCGGGCCACTTCCCCCAAAGGGAGAAGATTTACCGTCACTTGATCTTCCCCCTCTGGGGGAAGTACCCGCGCAGCGGGGGTAGGGGGTCTTGTTTAAAGAAAAACAAGGAAGGCCCTCACCCAACCCTCTCCCTCAGGGAGAGGGCTAGAACCGATAAGCCCTCGCCCCCTTGGGGGAGAGGGTGGGGTGAGGGGGTCATCCGCTGTCCCTCTGGGGAAGGGTAGGGGTTCTAGGTGCCGTAGACGACCGAGATGGTTTCGGCCACGCAGGCGGGACGCTCTTCGCCTTCGATCTCGATGGTGCATTCATTGGTGATCTGCAGACCGCCCGCCTTGGGCTGAACATTCAGTAGCTTTTGACGCATGCGCACGCGCTTGCCGACGCGGACCATATTGGTGAAGCGTACCTTGTCCGAGCCATAGTTGATGCCGCGGGTCACGCCGGTGATGCGCATGATGCCAGAGCCCAAGAACGGGATCAGCGACAGGGTCAAGTAGCCGTGAGCGATCGGGCCACCCATTTCACGGTTGGCGCGTTCCACGTCGATGTGGATCCATTGATGGTCACCGGTGGCGTCGGCGAACAGGTTGACGCGGTCTTGATCGACCACGACCCAATCCGAAACGCCCATCTCTTCACCGATGAGGCTGGTCAGGTCAGCATAAGCAACTTCACGCATGGCGTGTCTCCTTGAGGTTCAAATGGCTAAAAGATGTTTCACAGATCGGGAGGACCTGATCAAGGCCTGCCCGACCTGGGGGTTGAGCATCAGACGATCTTGGAGTCGGTCTTGCCCCAATAGGCGTCACGGATCAGACGCTTATAGAGCTTGCCGGTCTGGTGACGGGGCAGCTCGGCCATGAAATCGACCCGGCGCGGGGCCTTGACGTGGCTGAGATTGGCCTTGGCATAGGCCATGATCTCGGCGGCGAAATCATCATTGGCGTCGGCCCAGTCCATCGGCTGGATGACCGCGACGACCTGTTCGCCCATCTCTTCGTGCGGCGCACCGACCACGGCCACATCAGCGACCTTGGGGTGGGTGACCAGCAGGTTTTCCAGCTCTTGGGGATAGATATTGACCCCGCCGGAAATGATCATGAAGGCCTTGCGGTCGGTGAGGAACAGATAGCCCTCTTCATCGGCATAGCCGACGTCGCCCAGCGTGGTCCAGCCGTGCTTGTTCTTGGAGTCCGCGGTCTTTTCAGGGCTGTTATGATATTCGAACTCGCCGCCGCCTTCGAAGAAAACGGTGCCTTCGGTCCGTGCGGGGACGGCGTCGCCTTCCTCGTCGCAGATCTTGAGAATGCCGGTGACGGCGCGGCCGACCGAGCCCTTTTTGTTGAGCCACTCTTGCGAGGTGATAAAGGTGAAGCCGTTACCTTCGGTGCCCGCATAATATTCCATCAGCACCGGGCCCCACCAGGCGATCATCTGTTCCTTGACCGGGATCGGGCAGGGGGCAGCGGCGTGGATAGCGCATTTCAGCGATGAGACATCATAGCGTCTGCGCACTTCGGGCGGCAGCTTGAGCATCCGCACAAAGTGGGTGGGCACCCATTGCGAGCAGGTGATCTTATATTTCTCGATCAGGGACAGCGCATTCTCAGCGTCGAACTTCTCCATCACCACTACCGTGCCGCCGATGCGGTGAACGCCCATGCACCAGCGTAAAGGAGCGGCGTGATAGAGCGGGGCGGGGGACAGATAGAGGCTGTCCTCGACAATGCCGAACAGGCCCGTGGCAATGGCCACTAGGCCGAGGGCTGTATCGATGGGCGCGCCCGGCTCTATCTTGGGCTTGACGCCCTTGGGCCGACCGGTGGTGCCGGACGAATAGAGCATGTCCGAGCCCTGCTGCTCGTCGGCAATGCGGGCCTTGGGCATGGCATCGCGCGCGGTTTCAAAGCTGGCATAGGGGGCCTTAGGCTCGCCAACCATATAGAGGTCAATGCCGGACACGAGGGCGGGGATCTCATCGACCAGAGACCCGACGCTGGCCGAGGTGATGAAGGCCTTCGCGCCGCAATCCTTGAGGATATAGTCTACCTCGCCCGCCGACAGCTTGGACGAGATACAGGCATAGTAGAGGCCCGAACGCTGCGCCGCCCAAGTGATCTCGAAATAGCGGGGATGGTTTTCCAGCATGATGGCCACCACATCGCCCGCGTTCAGGCCGATGGAGCGGAACAGTTGCGCGCCCTGGTTGGAGCGGTCGTCGAGCTGGCCGTAGGTCACGGTCTCACCGCTGCCCGCCATGATGTAGGCGGGTTTGTCGGGGTTCTTTTGGGCGTGAATATAGGGATGCATAGGCGGGACCCTTGAGGTGTTGGTTATAGCGTGGCGAAGACTATTCAGCCGCGACGCTGGCGGGCACCTTGCCCAAGATCATGTCCGCAGCCTTTTCAGCGATCATGATGGTCGGGGCATTGGTGTTGCCAGAGACAAGCCTCGGCATGACCGAAGCATCGACGACGCGCAGGCCTTCGATGCCGTGGACCCGCAGTTGCGGATCGACCACGGCCTGAGGGCCATGACCCATCTGGCAGGTGCCGACCGGGTGATAGATGGTTGAGCCCGACGCCCTCGCAAATTCGAGCAGTTGCTCGTCGGTGACGCAGGCCTTGCTGCCCTCCATCTCATCCTCAATGAAGGGGGCGAGCGAGGCTTGGCTGGCGATGGTGCGGGCCCATTTCAGACCGGCCACGGCCACCTCTTGGTCCAAGGGATCAGACAGATAGTTGGCAAAGATGGCCGGATAGACCGATGGGTCGGCGCTGGTGATCCGCACATGGCCACGGCTTTCAGGACGCAGTTGGCACGGGGCGATGGTCAGGCCGGGCTGGTCTTCCAGTTCCATCTTCTGCTCATTGACCAGTTTGTCCTGATCCATGGTGGCGGGCAGGATGTGGAACTGGATATCAGGGCCAGACAGGTCCGGGCGCGACTTGCAGAAGGCGGCGATGTGGGCCGCCGAGAGGGTCAGAAGGCCCTTGCGCTGGAACACAAACTTGAAAGCCTCGCCGACCAGGCGCAGGCCCTTCGACAGCTCATTGACCGACACGACCCCGGCCTTGAGGCGGTAGCGGATCGACATGACATAGTGGTCCTGCAGGTTCTCGCCGACGCCCGGCAGGTCCTTCTTGACCTCAATGCCATGCTTTTTGAGCAGGTCGGCAGGGCCGACACCAGACAGTTGCAGCAGTTGCGGAGAATTGACCGCGCCGCCGCTGAGGATCACCTCGCCGCTGGCCTTGGCAGTGCGCTTGACGCCGTTCTGGACATAGTCGACGCCGACCGCGCGGCCATCCTCGATCAGGACCTTGGAGGCGAGGGCGTTGGTTGCGACAGTCAGGTTGGGCCGGTTCATCACCGGGTGCAGATAGGCGACGGCGGCGGAGTGGCGCTGGCCGTTCTTAACCGTCAGTTGGTAATAGCTCACGCCCTCTTGGCTCTCGCCATTGACGTCGCGCAGGCGCGGCATGCCGCTTTCGACACAGGCCTCAACGACAGCGTCCGAGACCGTGTGGCGCTCAGTAACGTCCGAGACATTGAGCGGGCCGCCTGTGGCGTGGAACGCATCGGAGCCGCGCTCTTGGTTTTCGGCGCGGCGGAAATAGGGGACGACATCATCCCAGCCCCAGCCCTCACAGCCCAGTTGGCGCCAGCCATCATAGTCGGCGTGCTGACCGCGAATATAAAGAAGGCCATTGATCGAGGAGGAGCCGCCAAGAACCTTGCCGCGTGGCCAAACATGCTGGCGTCCGCCCGTGCCGGGATCAGGCTCGGTGGTGTAGAGCCAATTGACCTTGGGGTCCTTCAGGGTCTGGGAATAGCCAACCGGAATGTGGATCATCAGGTTGGACATGAACTGGGAGGGGTTGCGGGTGGGGCGATCATCGCCGCCGGCCTCGAGCAACAGGACCTTGGACTTGCCATCGGCTGAAAGCCGGTTGGCCAGCACGCAGCCCGCCGATCCAGCGCCCACAATGATGTAGTCAAATAGAGTAGTTCCTGACATTCCCGGCCCTGTCCTGATTTTATTTTTGTCTGGCTTGATATTGCGCTGCCTTGACGCCCGCGTGAAGCCCTGCCGTTGCGGCAACCGCGTCAATCATGTGCTGATAGAGGCGCTGGCCTTGACTATCCTAGCGTCAAGCCTTTCCGATGGCGGTAAAATCACATGATGGGAGACTGAACCATGGCCACCACACCAACCTTTGACACGATCCTCTTGGACATTGCCGATGGTATCGCCACCATCACGCTGAACCGTCCCGACAAGATGAATTCATTCACCAACGGCATGATGTTGGACATGATCGCGGCCTTGGATCACACCGATGCCAATGATGATGTGAAGGCCGTGATCATCACCGGTTCGGGCCGCGCCTTCTGTGCGGGGGCCGACCTGTCTGCGGGCGCGGCGACCTTTGACTATGCCAAGGCCCCCAGCTCGGGCCGCGAAGAGGGGCTGATCAACGGCGTCTATCGCGATGGCGGCGGGCGTCTGACCCTGCGTATCTTTGAAAGCCTCAAGCCGGTTATTGGCGCCATCAATGGGGCGGCAGTGGGCATTGGTGCGACCATGCAATTGCCCATGGATATTCGTTTGGCCACGCCGGATGCGAAGTACGGCTTCGTCTTTGCACGCCGGGGCATCGTGCCAGAAGCCTGCTCGTCCTGGTTCCTGCCGCGTCTGGTCGGCATCTCGACGGCGCTGGAATGGTGCTATTCGGGCCGGATCTTCACGGGTCAAGAGGCTTGCGATCGCGGTCTGGTGCGTTCGGTCCACACTGCCGAAGACCTGCTGCCTGCCGCCCGCGCCATTGCGCGCGACATTATCGACAATACAGCCCCAGTGTCCGTGTCCCTGACCCGTCAGATGATGTGGCGCATGCTGGGTGCTGACCATCCGATGGAGGCCCACAAGATCGACAGCCGCGCCATCCAAGAGCGGGGCAAGGCCGCCGACTCCAAAGAGGGCGTGAGTTCCTTCCTAGAGAAGCGTCAGCCGTCCTATCCGAACAAGGTGTCTTCTGACATGCCGGGCTTCTTTCCTTGGTGGTCCGAGCGTCCGTTCGCCTAACCATTTGCCGGGGTTCTCGCCTAGTCTTTCGCTTGCGCGAAGGCTAGGTACCGGCGAGCTCAGATCTATTACCCTATTTGCTATTCTATTTTTACCCAAATTTGGTCAATTAGATCAAAAGTAATTTTGTGTTTATGAAAATAAGACCATTAGAAAATGGCATTGATAACGTCACATTTTGGATCGATGAACGGATTGAGATCAAACACCCTCACTTTAACATGAGCAGCCATTGATAGATGTCATAGCCATGCCTATGTTCAATCTCACATTCCTTTTAGGTCGATAGCAACGGAATCAAGAGGGGGATTTAATTTCTTCCATTGTTTTCAGTTTCGATTGCCGTTATTCGACGACTACAGTCTTTTGGAGGCCCAGTCTTTCCCTGGACCTAACTCTTTGTCAGGTGAACCTAAGCATGGACGACAAATCCGAAATCATCGAGATGACCGCCGACATCGTTTCGGCCTATGTGGGTAACAATTCGGTCGCGGCTGCGGACCTGCCGTCGCTGATCCAAAATATCCACCGCGCCCTGTCTGGCGTTAACAGCGCACCCGAGCAGGTTGAAGTCAGCGTCAAGGAGCCTGCGGTCTCTTTGAAGCGCTCCATTACGCCTGACTATCTGATTTGCTTGGAAGATGGCCGCAAATTTAAGTCGCTGAAGCGCCACCTGCGAACCAAGTACAATATCAGCCCTGAAGAATACCGCGCCAAATGGGGTCTTCCTAAAGACTATCCCATGGTTGCTCCGAACTATGCCAAGGCGCGTTCGGAACTCGCCAAGCAAATGGGTCTTGGACAGGGTGGTCGTCAGGCCGCACGTAAGGGTCGCTAGACTCTCGTCTTCACCTTTTGACTCACACTGTTGAGTCCGTTGATTCTGCGAGGCCCGTTACTCAACAAGAGTAGCGGGCCTTTTGCTTTCTATTGACTCTTGGAAAATTTATTCCTGCAAGTTTGCGTTTTTTCGCTTGCCACCGATTCGGTGGTTAAGAGATACTGAATCGTCGTGATTCCAATAGGTTGTTGGGGAATCCGGAGAAGGCGATGCAAACGGGAGCTACCGCTGCGGCGGCGCGCGCACAACAGGATCTCTATGCCTACTGGGCGTCCATGAAGGGCGGACAGAAGTTGCCATCCCGTGCGGCCATCCGTCCGGAAGATCTCAAGCGATTTTTACCGACCATCAGCCTGATCGATGTCCACCCCAATTCTGGCGACTATCGCCTGCGTTTGGCGGGCACGGGACTGTTCAATATCTATGGTCGCGAAATTACCGGTCGGACCATCGGCGAGGCCTTTTCCCCACCTGTGGCCGACTATTGGCGCGAGGAACTCGACAAGGTCGTGGATGAGCGTCTTCCGGTCGTGGGTCTGCACAACTTGGCTTGGAGAGGCACGCCGCATCTGTCGATGTTATGGATCCGCCTGCCCTTGGCCAGTAATGGCGACGATGTGGATATGATCCTCGGCTATGACGCTCTTGTCGGCGCGGTCAGCGAGCAGGCCTTCAGCGGCATAAGGGCTGCATAGTTAGGAAAATAATCCTAACAACCTAGAATTTTAGGAAAGTTATCCTCGCCCATTAAGGGTTAGATAAGCTGTTTCTCGTCATTGGATTGCGAGGATAGCCCATGAGCCGTTTGCGCCCTGCCCTGAAGACTTTTGAACCGGTAAGCCCCAAT
>Ga0214919_10000807_pt1 | contig 53279 bp, 55 predicted proteins | sample LL1503_MetaG_FD_177994 | JGI IMG/M metagenome (GOLD analysis project Ga0214919, IMG submission 177994) | Freshwater microbial communities from Lake Lanier, Atlanta, Georgia, United States - LL-1503 | ecosystem: Environmental > Aquatic > Freshwater > Lake | place: USA: Georgia | collected... | reverse complement strand
ACGTGGCACATTTAGATCTTCATTGTATGGCTTTAATCTTGATAATAATATTGATCTCGGAAGAGCTCCAATTGAATTTAGAGAAACAATAAGATTTGAAGAGTATTTAGAAGGAAATATTACCTTTGGTTAAAATAAATGAATATTTATAGCAGAATACCTTTAAATATAAAGCCCCCAAATAAAGCTGAAGCAACAGCAAGTAATTTTGCTGATTGGGTTTATGAGCAAACGCATATTGAATATAAATCTAATATCCCAAAACATCAAAAAGAAGAGAGACTAAAGCAAGGAAAAATAACTCATGAACTAATAGATTTTTTCTTCAAATTTAGATGGGCTCATGAAGAGCTCAAACCTGGCGAAGCCTCTGATTGGGATATAATTTTTAGTGAAGAGGATGGTAATAACTCTAATTATTTTCTAGCCAGCTCTTTAAAAGTTAACAACCAGTCATTAAGGTGCAAGCCTGATGTGGTTTTGAAGCATAAAAGTTTGGACAAAATTCTAATTATTGAAAGAAAAACTACAAGAATGTCAGATAAATTTGTTCCGAAAGATGGCTGGGCTAATTTAGCTACCCAGCTATGGTGTTACGGATGGATTGATGAATGGTTGGATTGTGAAGATGTAACATTGGTGGGGCAAATCTGGCAGAGAACATGGGCAAATAGCTTAACGATGTTACAAAGCCATCCCTTTTATCAAAGAAATGATATTCGATACCATGATGCTTGTTTAAACTGGTTTCAAAAATACGGGGGTGAATTTGTTAGGCCGCCTCAGGAAAGTTAAATTTATTTAATCATCTCTAGTTGCTGGCCCAATATAGACGCATTATGATTTTATGAAACAATATTAAATTTATATATTAATTATGAGTATTATTAACAAGCTAACATTACCTAAAGAAATTAAACAAATTAGAAAATTTGTTGAAGCTTTTCTTTCTGATGAACACCCTGATGTTTATAGTGAAGTCATAAAAGAAGCAGTTTTTACAGTCGAAAATCCTAATAACCGCCAGAAATTTTTAGATGGTATCCATAAGGACGGTAAAACATATGAATATTTTGGTTTGCTCATTACGGGTTTAGCGGTCAGGCGAACTCTAATGAATGGGGACGGTTACTTTGTATATGCCGGTATTAAGACTGGTGAGGGAATGAGGTTAGAGGCCGTTTATGGCCATATTATGAATAAAATGGCTGCGCTAAAATATATTTCAAAAAAAGAAGCAAAAGATTCCATATTGAGCTTGAAAGAGGATACAGCTTTTAATGGTTAAATTTTTTTTATCGGTCTTATTTTCATATTTATATCTTAACTAATTCTCTTCAATCTTCTTCAAAGCAATAAGTAATTCATCCTTATTTTTCATATCCAATTTTAAATACCCATTAGGTTTAGGCCCTCTCGTCCTAGCCCCCTTTATAAAGCCACCCTGTATTCCTAAGTCTTCTAAGTAACGAAGTCTCACTAAGGTTTTGATAGACCTTTCCTTGGCTTTCTTCGTATGATGACCGTTCTTATATTTACCTGAGTTAACGCCATTAGCTACGTTACGAGATTTATGAGCGCCATGCATGCGGCAAGTTTTACAGTTAAAAGCCGCCGGATTATTACAAGGGAGACCAGTTCTTTTTGACTTAGCAGAGCATTGTTTAGCACCATGTTTTATGACGCTAGGTAAGGGCATTATTAAACTCCGTTAACATTGTTAACTTCGTGGCTAAACACTCTAAAAACCCAGTCAAATGAGGATGAATATTTAAATAACTTATTAGACCTATGCAAAGACAGGTAGTGTTACTAGAGCAACTAAAAATACTAATATTGTTAGCCTTATTTACTTTGTATAACATAATTCATATAACTTAAAATATTGCATCTGTAAGTCTCCCTAGTCCCACTTTATGGTTATTCGAATGGTACAAAATGATAATTAATTCCATTGGTTTTTCTGGGTTTTTGGTTGCCATTAAACTCTCTAATTGTTGCTGCCATTCTTTGCATGTCACCCTTAGATGGTTTATCTAAATAAATTGCAGAACATATTTCACTCATTGTTTTTTGCACCCATTTTGAAGCATTAGCAAAGTCATAATGTCTTAGAAGCTTCTCCACGGCCAAATCATTAATTAAAAATTGTTTGCTATATATATCTAATTTTGTTTGCTCTGAAGTTGAAAAATGCCAACTTTCACCTTGATCGTAAATATTTTTTATTTGAGCCCAAAGTTGTTGGTAGTTAATTGATGAATCTCTTTTTATTGCATCAACATCGATTACCCAAAATCTTCTGTTGCCAGTAGGATCATTTAAGCATTCAAAGTTATTCACAGTACCTGCAAATACAGTTCTTCTTGGGTAGATAGAATCTTTTTTTGCGTAGGGTTTTCTTACTGTATCTGTATTTTTTGTTAAAAACGCTTTCAGCTGGGCAATATCTGATTTTTTAAAAGTTGCATCAAGTTCCCCTAACTCAACAATCCAATTGCTACATATAGTTAAAACACTATCTTTATCTGATGGATTCAGAATAGCCCCTTCTAAGAATACCTCGTTAATTTCTTGTGTAAGATCTTTAAAGAGCCTTGTTTTCCCAATGCCTTGACTGCCTGTTATTACAAGCACACCAGAGCTATTTAGCCCCTTTGCCTCATAAATTGCTGCAACAGCTTGTATTAACCATTTCCTGCAAATTAGCTCACACATTGATTGATCAGAGCTATATATTTGACTAACAAAAAGAGAGATGTGGTCTAGGCCATCCCAAGGGCTACTTTCTATATAATCACGAACAGGGCAATAAGGACGCTGCACAGCTATGTTTAATGTCATTTCATCAATTCGTGTTGAAGATAAACCTGCCTTTATAGCTTCGTCAGTTATATAAGTTAAAGCAGCATTATCTTTCTCATCACTAGCACATTTAAAATTAGGTATGTCTATCTCAATCTTTTTTTTGATCTGATTGTAGCGAGCTAAAATATTTTTATGATCCAAAAGAGCAGCAATATTTTCTGTAACTTGGAGAGGCCTATTCTTGCTATCGACATTTGGAAAAATTAAATCAGAAGAGGTACCTTCAAAAGTAACTTCTGAAAAAGATAAATTTGCTAATTCACAAAGTCTTGTTATGCCAAAACCAGTTTTTCTTGTCCTAGCCTCACGCAAAGCTCTGTCATATCTCCCATTAACTTCAGAAATATTAAATTTGCTGTAACTTTTGTTTGCGTACTTACCTTCACTAAATTTGATAAATTTATTTCTAGCATCTTCTCCATATACTCTAGCTAAAATATTTGCCACATCACTCCAGGTTGGCTCGTCAGTATAGTTTATTCTTTTTAGAGTTTTATCTAATGACTCTTCAGTTAGCTTCTTATGGCTTAATGCATCATCACTGATATTAGCTATTTCATTCTTTGTAAGCCATGTAGCTATCGCATTATCTACATTAATAATTTCACCTTTAAATTCGTATATGATTGCACCAGGGGAGGGTCCGTAAATCATATGCTCCGGGCTATAAACACTTTTATCTAGTTTTATGGATGCTCCATGCTGTTTCTCTATATATTTTTGTATTGCCAAACCAATTTCTACACTTTCTGAGGAATTAACTAATCGATCAAGCTGCAGTACAGCCCTTAATCTTGGGTTTGTAGGTGTATGACTCCAAGTTGTATATCCTATACCTTTAAAAATTCCTATAGTCCCCAAAACTCTTTCCATAGTTGAAAAATCTTCAAACCAGTCGAAGTCTAAGGCTAGAAATTTTTTAGGTTTAGCTAATTTTTTTAAGCGGTAATGCCCTGATTCTGAGAACCTATCTAAATCATCATGCTCCCCATAATTAAAAGCAGATGAAAAATATATTTCACCTTTAGCTTTTCCTCTAACTTTAAGAATATGATCAATAAATTCTTCAAAAGTATCCACAGAAAATTGTTCTGGGAGGTTGTCAAATTTATTCCGACCAAGTGAATATTCAATTTTTTCTTTCATCATTACCTCATTAAATATCCAAATTATTTTTCCTGTTATCAGAATTGATAACTTGAACTTCATTATTATTTTCACTTAATGAAAGAAATGTTCCTTTTTGAGATTCCTTTTTCCAGGCAGCGAATTTCAATTCATCCCCGGCTTTGTAGTCCTTTGAAACTACTATCTTTCCTGTAAAATCAGGATGATTTGTTTTAGATTTGAATTGATTTTTAAATAAACTACCCGTGCCTTGCTTATGTTGAAATTTATTCATAGATATATCCTTATTTAGAAGTTTTGCTACAGATTCCCATTTATCAAATTCATCCATTATTTATCTCCTATTTTTTTGTACTCACTCGGATTTTTAAGCCATTCTCTTAAAGAACTTACTCGCCAAACACTAATAGAGCCAATTTTTATAGGCCTAGGGAAATCTCCTAATTTAATTTTTCGGTAAAGCGTTGCGTTGGAAAACGGAGTAATTCTTAACATTTCAAAATCTTTTCGACGAAGAAAGGTATCATTTGAAATGTGATCAAATGGAGGTAAGAGTTGCTTAATTTCTGTTTTGGTTGACATCATGTGTCTCCTTGTTATTGAAGGTAAGACAATGATAGAGATGTGTATTCTCGCTAGCCGGCTAACGAGAAATTTAGCTACATTCTTTTTTGATTCTACTTAAAATGTCTTTTATTCCCGAGCTTTTGATTTCCCTTTTGCACCCATTTACGATAAATGCATCTTCGATTTCGTCATATTCAAAACCATCAAATTCACCTATTTGTAATTTTCTTGTCAATTCTTTAGCTGTGATTTTAGGGTTTGTTTTGTAAATTTCCTTAGCAGTTAGGGTTAATTGGTTTGGCCGTTTATTTTTAGCGATCGCTGATTGAATTTCTGAGAATAGTTCTTTGTTAACTAATCTTTTTAATTCGCTATCTTTTCTTATTGCATCAATAATTTTCTGATAGTCACTATTAATAATTGCAGCAATAAGTATCTGAGCTGAACTTTTTTCTCTAATCTGTTCATTATTGCGACCGCTTAACTCAGATCTAATTTTCTTTAATTCTTCTTTGCTTACATAATCTAATCTTTTTTCTAATGCTACTTGTTTAAAGATTATTTCCTTAAGAATTCCTCCGATAGTATTATTTGACTGACCTCTAATAATTTTCGGATCTATCTTATTAAGAAGATCTGCTAGCACCTCGTTTTTATAAATATCAAATGTCATTTATTTTTTTAGATCTCTTAACGTAACTTTTTATTTCTTTATCTATAAAGTCAGCTGTCCATTGAAGCATTTCTGATCTTTCTACAAAGAAATCATCTTTACCTTTATATCTGTCTCGAGTCGAATTGCCCGTTTGTGATTTATGATCTTGTTGGATATTAATTGCGGAGTCTGTGAACCTTTGCTTTTCCCAAAGATCTTCACATACAGTTCTATTGCCATGGACTACTGCCTGAAAGCCCAATTTAGCCTTTTTGATAATGTATTTGAATTTGATGTTCGGCGTGTCTCTGGCTATATGCTTTAACCCATCATCTGAAAATACATAACATTCTTCATTCCAATTTTTATTAAGCTTTTTTTGAGCTATTAGAATTTTTTTTAACATCTTTCCCATCTGTTTTGGTACGGGGCATTTTATAGCTTTATTATTTTTAACTGCTTCCTTAGGTATATATAAAGCGGATTCATCTTCATTGTAATTTTTCCATTGAGCCGTAATGAGTGAGCTCACTCTCAAGCTTGTATAAATGCTACAAAATAAGAAAGAGCGTGTAACCAAACCTTTGTATTGGCTAATATGATAATAGGTAGCTCCTAGCTTATCTGAAGGTATAGAAGGGTGTTTTTCAACTTCATCACTCTTGGGCTTTCTAAGAATAGGATCTTTCGCAAACTGAGATATTAGGTTTGTAGGATAAATTTCATTATTAACTGCGTAGCTGTATATAACACTTAATAAATTCTTCACTGATTGGCAGGTTGGGGGGGTTTTGTTATGTATTCCAATCAATACATCTCTAAGCTGTTTCTTGCTGATGTCAGAAATAGGGAAGTTATGTAGTGATTTAAGATGCTTCCAAGAAAACCCTATTCTTTTAATGTGGGGTTTGCTCCATGGACTTCTTGGATCATTGATTTTTTCATCTGTTGCCAACTTGTATAAATGCGCTAGCGTATGCCCTGAGGCTTCTATTTCCTTAGTTATTTCAGTTTCTTTAGCAATTTTGGGATTAATGCCTGATTGGAGGAGTTTACTTAGGCGGTCTCGTTCAGCCCTAGCTTCAGCCAAAGTGAAGTCATTGTATGATCCAATCGACATTTGATTTCTTTTTTTATTGTATGAGTATTGATATAGCCATAGTTTGTTATTGGTTTTGCGGGTAATACGCAAAGATAGGCCTTGACCATCAAACAAGACTAAAGTATTTTGATTGGGCGGGCATTTGGCTGTATCACACTGTCTAGCGGTAAGTGACATAAGGAATTGATTAAATGATCGTATGTCAAATCGTATATCACTTAGCGTATGATTTCAAGAGATGAAGTGAGACAAAGTGAGACAGGTTAAATATAGAAACCTTGATTTATAAGGGTTTAAAAGGGATACTGAAACTCGATGAAACTGTATGAGATTAAGGTAAGGTTCCCCCCAGCTCCACCACATTAGTGTTTTATCCAGTCTAGGCTAATCCAAAAAGCCTTATAAAACATAGTACTTATTCGTTACATGGGAAAAGAATACAGCACTAAAGATTTTAGCGAAGAGGAAGTGCTGCATTTTGAGCAAGAAGAATTAAAGCGTGACCCAGCTCGTCAGACAGATTTGCTTAATGAAATTGAAATTCATTTAAGGTACGGATTACCAAGATTAAAATTAATAGGGTGGATTATTGAGTGAGCTATCAGGGGAAGTTCAGCCAATAAACGTAGATTCTTGTTGAAGATACTTTTAGAACCACTTCTTGCCGGAATAATCGCCAAAACGTCCATAATTACGCTCGATTTAGTTTAGATATATATTAAGATTATATTGTAATAATACATACAGATTAAAATGAATAAAAATTAATTAATTCGTAAATCTTGTAATTTTTTATTTTCAAAAGGAATTTATTGTTAAATAAATTCTTTAGTTTTCATATCATTAAGTACAAAAATACCTCCTAATATAGAAGGTATAAAATCTCAAAAAAATTATAAAAAAATTACACTAAATATGTTTTTGAAATTCATTTATTTGCTCATCAATAGATAAAAGTGGCTTAAATCCCAATCTTTCTATCTTAGATGTATCAACTGAAAAGGAGTATGTTGGGGAATCTGGCTGATAAACAACTTTGGCATCGAAAAATTTTGCAATCCTTATTGCTAACTCCTCTATAGTTAGAGAATAGCTGGCCAAATTATAAAAACCAGATTCCAATTTTATTTTACCTAGAAAAATTTTAATTAAAGCAGTTAGGTCAGACAGAAATAAAATACTTCTTATTTTTGATTTATTTGACACATTAACAATTTTTTTGAATTTTGCATCCGTGCACATTTGATTGAAAATTAATTCAGATCTCAAGTTTGTCGAAAATCCAGCTAATGTTCCCATTCTCAGTGCGATTAAATTCTTATGATAGCTCTGCGCAAGATAGTCAAAAGCAAATTTAGATATATCATAAGAATTTTCGTAAGGAATAACTTTTGTATCCTCTTTAGATAATCCTGGAGATCCTGTATAAAGACTCGCAGTGCTTGCATAAATAAATCTTATATTTTCATTGGGAATTTTTTTTAAGAAATCTATCAAGTTCGTCATGTTATTATCAATCGCGCCTTTTGGGTCTTGATTAGCAGAGAGGACACTTGAATGTCCTGCAAACCATAAAATGAAGTCATATCCTGAAATCTCTTTTGATGAAAGCCCCTTGTAATCGTAAGGATATTTAACTTCGATTTTTTCTGGATTACCTCTTCTGCAATCGTCACATATATCAACTTCATATTCAGAGCTCTTCAAAAAAGAATACAGAAATGAACCGATGTAACCTAAACCGCCAATTAGTAAAATTTTCATGTTGTCTTAAAATTAAATTATTATTTCTCTGAATTCAGGGAAAGGAATAAGAATAGTACCCTTTAAGCCCAGAGTCTTTAATTTATCAATAATATCATCTGCATAGTTCCAACTGAGCAATATAAAAGCAGTATGCTCAATTTTATTTAAATCAGACCAGTCTTTAACAGGAATTCCACTACCAGGTGTTAATTTCCCCCGCTTTAAAGGTGTATCATCAACAATAAACTCTATTTGATTTTTGTTTATGTCGCAGTAATTTAATATAACTACACCCCTAGCTGGCGCACCAAGTCCAATAAATTTTTTTGATTTATTCTTTTCTAAATAATTTTTAATCCTATTTTTAAAAATAAGAATTTTTGAGCTAGCTCTTTTAAAGGAATTTAAGGATTGGAATCCAGAGTCTTTTTCGTATTTGATTATTTTTTCTATATTTTGTGAAGGTTTTGTAGTGTCTAACTTATGCTTAACAAAAATACGTATAGATTTACCTTGCGTAGGAATTATTTCAGCATCTACAGCCTTTAAGCCAACTAAATTAAATGCATAAAGCAGGGAGTGAAGAGAGAAACAAAATACATGTTCATGATATATGGTATCAAACTGTCCTTGTAAGATAGTATCCACAACATAAGCATTTTCCATCATAAATGTCCCTCCCTCATTTAAGATTACTTTAATTCCTTTTAACGCTGAAATAAAAGTTGGAGTGTGCGCCATCACATTAAGTGCAATTATGGTGTCAAACTTCATTCCTTGCGATTTCATTGATAAAGCGAAAGTTTCATCAAAAAAACCTACAAAAGAATTTACATTGCGAGCTTTTGCTTCGATTGCAAGATTGGAAGCAGGATCAACGCCTATTACAGAGGCGGCTTTCGGTTTCAGAAGGGATAGCAGAAAGCCGTCATTTGAACCAATCTCAAGTATATTACTACCAATAATTAAATTATAGTTATCTAAAATTTTTACAACATTATTTAGATGCGTTTTATTCCCAGAAGAGGCAGAGGACATATGCAAATAATTAGAAAATAACTTTTCAGGAGGAACTAATTCTCCAAGCTGAATCAAGTTACAGCATTCACAAAAATATAAATTTAAAGGGAATTCTTGTTCAGGCTCACCTTCAGCAATAAATGCATTAACTGGCGGCATAGAACCCAAAGAAAATAAAAAAGATATGGAGTTAGAATTACAAGACAAGCAATTCTTAGGCATTAATTTCCTTTTTTGGAAATTGACCGGTGTAAAAAATACCGCTTCTAGCCAATATAAATTTAAACAAAATATAGAAGGTTTGAAAGGCATATAAAATTGCACCTCCAATTTTGTGGCTTGAATGCTCACTTAGGTAATCAGCTTCGACCGGGATTTCTCCAACTTTCATATCAAAATAAGCACATTGGGCGATAATTTCAAAACTTAAAAGATAGTCATTAGAGTTTAAATTTAAAGGTAGTGTATTATAGAATTTTCTACTGTAAATACGGAACCCTGTATGAAATTCAGATAATGGCAATCTAAGAATTAAGCGGTCAAAAAAACTGAGTCCAATATTTGCAAGATATCGAATTAAAGGCATTCCGTTTTTTCTAGCCGATCCTGGAATGATAAATCTTGAGCCAAGTATTAAATCGTAATTTTCTCTCATCAAAGGAATAGCTTGATTGATTGACATTGGGTTAAACTGAGCACCGTCACCATGAACTTCAACTGCAAAATCAGCTCCGAGTTCAAATGCCTTGCTAAGCGCAAATTTAATATTTCCACCATACCCCTTTGCAATATTATTAGAATAAGTTGCTAATCCTAGACCTCGAGAAATTTTAGCAGTATTATCAGTTGATGCATCATCGCATACGATTATTAAATCTACTAAATTTTTCGGGATTTTTGAATAAGCCTTTTTGAGCATGCTACCGGAATTGTATGTAAGTATAAATGCAACAACATTTATTCCTTTTAATTGCAAAATTTTATTTTTTTTTTGCATATTTTCTGCTCATAAAAAAAATTACTTGATTTATCATTATATTAGCACATCATTAATCTAAATTAATTGTGGAATTTTTGTTTTTTTAATTATTCTTCAAATTTTATATTCTAAAAAAGTAAACCAATCAAATTTCACGAGAAAAATATACAAAAAAAAATTTAAGAAAAGAATTTAATACTATTCTCATCGAGCAACTTGCGCTATGGGTATCAAAACACTAAGAAGAATTCTAGATAAAATAACAAATGTCTGGGTTTTCAGAAAAATTTATGGGCATATTCCTCAGCACTAAAGAAGCATTATTAAGAAGCAATTTGTTTATTAAAGACTCAATCCTTAATCGAAAGCTGATTAGATTCTTATAAAATTTATTTTATTTTTTTCTCTAACTATTTTAAAAACTGAATCCTTCTCATTGATCCTTAAATCCGTAAAATATTGATTATATTTTTCATAAAAGATATGGTCAGAATTATATATTACTAAGTATGAATACCCACTAATTGCATCACGAAAATCCTCATCACATGTCCACAAATCTGCAGAAAAATACTTCTTGCCAAATGACCAGCACCACCCCTCAATTTCGAATGGTAATATACTATAAGCAAATATATGCTTTTCAAATCCATTAGTATTTTGAGCAATAAAGTAGACTTTTTCACGGGCTTTAATATTTTCTTTAACTATGTCGGAGAGCCCAGTAATTCTTATTCTAGAATTCTGAATTTCAGTTGGAGTTCTAATTTCTTTAAGGTCCTTGTAATAATTTTTAGGGACAAATAGAAAAATTGTGAGGATTAAAAAAAACACAGCATTACGCTTGTGTTCTATTTTTTTAATGAGATATAAAAAAATTAGTAGCGACCATCCAATAAAATATGAACCAACATAGCGTGGAAAACTTGCTGCCCCTGTTCCCTCATAATTTCCAAAGACAAATAGATAAATGAATATAAGAAATAAAACGTATACTAGAAAACCAATTAAGAGAAGTGTATTAGTACTAACGAATGAGGAATTTTTTTTGCCAAGGTATCTCCTTTCATATAGTGCTATAAGTCCTATTAAAATAATTAATAAAATTAAAAAAAGTAACATTGAAATATTAAAAAACCTTGTCACAAAGAAATCTGCGCTGAAATTTTTAATGATTGATATTAGTGTAGAGGAAAATCTATCAATGAAATAATCCTTAAAAAAAACATTAAAATTCGGGATGGTAACTCTTAGTGAAACATCAAAATTTCTAATGTAATAACTCCATGATATGTAGACAAATAAAATTAAAATTAATGGCAAACATGTATGATAGAAAATTTGAATTTTTTTACTAGATATTTTTAACCCAGATGAAAAGATTTTTTTATTTATAAGGAAATTGTTAATGTAGATTAGACATGAAATCATAGAAAAAATTATTCCAGATGATTTTAATAAGATCATAATGAAAACCGAACATAGAAACCCAATTAACTTTATTTTTGGTGATTCTTCAGAAATTGCAAATGCAAGAGAGCTTGCAAAAAATAATCCCAGAAGGCCATCAACGTACAATGATGAGTATGTATAGGAAAAAAAATAAAAAAAGGTTGTTGAACTAATAAAAGCGATCAAAACTAAATACGATCTAGCTTTAAAAAAAATATTACTAACTGCCAATAAGGTCGTAAATATAAAGCAGTCTTGAATAAATAAGACGTTTTTTTCAGACCAAAAAGTATTTTTTAAAAAAAAATATTGGAGAAGTTGAACTCCTGGAGGGAAATTTTTATACCCCAATGGCATTACTTCAGTAAACACACTATTATTTTCGTAAACCCATTTAATACTTGACCCCCACCATGAAAATTCGTCCCAGGAATAAAAATTGAAATCTGTTGATATTGATTTGTATATTAATGCAAATGGAACACTAATGAGGCAAATCCAAAGAGTTTTTTTATTTATTTCGTTGACAGCAGTTTTTTTACTTTTATTGAAGAAATTAAAAGCTTCTAGAGCAAATAGTATTTGACCAATTCGCAATAGAAAGTATGTGGAATAATGAAGCAATCCAAATATCGAGCCAAAGTATAATAAGATTAATATTAATGAAAGAATAAAAAAAGGAATGTAACCCAATTTAATGTTATTGATTTTACTGAAAACTAAGAAATACCCAAGAAGTGAAATTGTAAGTTGCATTTTTAATAAAACTCCATTCTTTTAAAATACTATTCTTTCTAACTTATGCTTTCATCTTTGTATTAGCGACTGCCAAATTAAGATATTAAATTATAGATTCAATTAAATACATAGAGTGAAGCCAGGAATCGAATTCACCTTAAAAAACGTAGATTCTTATTGAGGATACTTTTAGAGCCACTTCTTGCCGGAATAATCGCCAAAACGTCCATAATTAAGGTTTTGTGTATAACATAATTTCAGGGCTATCTAAATCGTGAATTCTTATGTACCCTAATTCATTATTTGGCAAAACTCTGAAAGGAACCCACGTTTTGTTCCCTAATTTTCCCAAACGATATGGGGGCAATTTTGGGGGCAAGTGAAAGAGTATATCTATGTAACTTATTGATTTAAATAGATATTTTTAATTTGGGTCGTTCCCCCCAGCTCCACCAATAAATAATATATAAAATTTTGATTTATATTTTTTTTAAGCATAAATATTATTCTATAATTAGATTTTTTTAGAGTGAAGAAATGATTAAATTTATATCAATATTTATTGAAAAATTAAAAACAATTCATTCGAAATTGGGAAAGCCATTAACTCAAATCAAAGGCCACTTAAATATATTTGAACGAAAATTTTATTTTTTTATTTATAAAATAAAAAGATCTAATCTTGATGATTTAAAAATTGATATAAACTTAAAATACAATGAAATTTGTAATGAATTGAGAAATCAAGGTATAGTTAAATTAGAAAATTGCATTCCTAAGAGTTCAATATTTAAAATAAAAAAATTTTTGGATGAATCTTTGCTCAAAGGGGAAAATTTAAGTCCAAATTCAAGTGATATCAATAAAACTCCATATATATCAGTCATTCAGCCCCAGCTTCATGAAACAGAAATTCTTGAAATTGCTTTATCAGATTTAATTATTGGCATTTCCAAATGCTACCTTGAAGCTAAACCTTCTTTAACAGGATTTAATTTAAGAAAATCATTTGTTAATGATGCCCCCCAATGGGAAACTCAATTTTATCATTCAGACCGAAACTCAATAAAGTTCCTTAAATTTTTCATTTACTTAAATGATGTTGATGAAAATGGCGGGCCTTTTGTATATATAAAAACCAGCCATAGAAAAAAATTTTGGGGTTGGTTAATAAAATATAGGTGGAACGATGATGAGATAGAGATGCGCTACCCAAATCAGAAAGTTTTATGTACCGGCAAAATAGGTGATATGTTCATCGCAGATACAACAGGCTTTCACAAAGGCCTAAAGCCCAGCCAAAATGAGAGGAGTATGCTTACTATAAATGTTAGTATTCATCCTGATTTTATGGATGCAAAACAAGCATTTACTCTAGAAAAAATTAAAGCACAACACATTTCAGACAATAAAAAATTTTTTATTGATTTTTTAAAAATTGTGTAATGATTTATTGTAATCAGACATCACAATTTCTTATTTTTTATAATTTTGATCAATTTTGATGCTAGAAGTAGCTCAACAATCTCTATCAAATCCCAAGCCGGGTGATTAATTTTTTCTGCTATATCTAACAAAGTATTATTTCCATCCGCATAAGAAAGAAAATCAACTATTTTTTTTGTTTTATCACTAATATTTTTTATATCTTTATTTAGGTATAGCCCTTTTTTATCTAATTTAGGCTCACAAAGATTTGTTGCTTTAAACAAAAAATTATATTCAATTATTCTTATACATTTTTTGTATATATTGGTACTTTCATAAAGAGCTTCACCTGTTATAAAGCTCAGATTATCCAAAGATGTATGATATTCAGGGAAGGTGTTATATTTACTTCGCATTACTGATGCGACTGGAAGATCAATACCTGGCGAGCAGTATTGTCTTTCATCACTACCTCTATCAAGCCAACTATAAACTTTAAATTTTTTGTTATTCTTTTCAAGAACATGCTTTGCTATTTTATCCGATAGAGTATTACCATTTCTTGACGGCAAAAAAGAAAAAGGCCCTTTATCTCCCAGGCAAGTAAGATTATATCCAGCCAAAACTCTTTTTTTTAAATGCCTGTAATTTTTACTTAAGTAAGCTATCGACCCTATAGTTTCAGGAATAAATAAAATACGATAAGTAAAATTTAGAGACTTGAAAGATGAAAGCCATTGAGCAAGGTTTGCAAGAACTATCGGACCAGATAATTCATTGTTGGCCATAGAGGGGTGACATATATAAGTAGAAAGAAAAATTTCCTTTTTTGACTTGCCTGGAATTATTAGTTCTCCATAATTAAGAAATCCAGGTTTTTTTTTGCTCTTAATAACTACCTTATAAATTCCTTCTTTGAGAGATTTTAATTGATCATGAGACATGCAAAATCCCCAAGCATCCTTGTAGTAAGAAGTTACATAAGGTATTGCATTAGGTTGATTTGGAAGAGTGTAAATATTTTTTTTTAAATCTTTGAGAGCTAAAAATTTATTAACAGGAGCTGAGTAACCAACCAAATGAAGATTATTTTCCTTAAAATCAAGAACACGGCGACCATTTTTATCATCGATATAAGCTTCAGAGACGCTCCATTCTTTTGGAACTGTCCAATCGAAAACTTTCGTTCCACTTTCAATAAATTTAATGGATAAATTAGGTAGTAATTTATTTAAATATAAAAGGGTCTCTCTTAAGCCTGGACCTGTAATGCTTCTGTTTATCGGGAATAAATCGACAGCCCACTTAAAAAGAACATTTGGATGATTCATTTTTTTAGTAAATTTACTAAATTGGAGATGTTATGGACAGTATTAAAATTTTGAGATGTCATATGAATCTCCGGAATTTTAATCGAAAATTCTTTTTCCAGCATCTCGATTAATTCAACAACATTATAAGAGTCAAGGAGGTTATCCAAAAATAAAACTCTATTTAAAGATATTCGCTGTTTATGGTTGGTGATTGAATTAATTATGTTCAAGACTCTAATATTAATCTCTTTCATTGACATTGAAAGTCCTTTTTGTTTTTTAGAAGTATTGTGGGATTGGAGTTAAATATAGGCACTAAACTGTTTCTAAGATCGGAGCATTTTATGCTGTAAATTGGGATTTGACTTTCTGATTTCTTCATTTTTGAAGCAAGAATTATTTTCTCTAATGGCGAAAAGTCCATTATAGCTTCGGGCGAAAGATTTCTTACGAATAATTGCTCTTTCATATTATATCGCTTCCCTTTTCTAATAATTGTGCCTGTAAATTCTTTCCTGTACCGATAATTAATTTTGTCTCTGAAAAGCCATTCAAATCTATGGATATAGCTGATATGTGTTGGGGATGTTCCGATTAACAAAAAAGTTGTATCTTTTTTTTCCATCCAATCATAAACAGAGCCTTCCCCCCATGCTTCATGAGCCATAATATCCTTTATTTCTTCAGCTATTTGTCCTTGTGTAGAGTAAGAAAAAAAAGCACTTAAAGTTCTAGTTGAATTTTTTTCGACTCTAAATAATTCGGAAATAATTCCTGTAGATGATTTTTCATTATCTAAGTCACATAAGCCATTTTTATAGCCAGTTGAAAATGTTGGCATAAGCAAACCTCGACCGCTCGCTAACCTTTTTAAAGAATTTAAAATTTTCTTAGCTGTGTCAATGTCATTCTTTTTTAATTTCAAAAAAATAGGCCAACAGGAAATATGAGCAACAATTGGGCTATTATCATTAATGATAATTTCATTAATTTTATTCTCAAATTCACTAAATAGCATTCAATTGAATATTCTAAAGCGATAAAAATCCCATATAGGGAATTCTTTCGTAAAACTAAAGTCTTTATATTTTCGTTTATGTGGTTTTGGATGGCTGTATTCAATTAGACCAAAACCTACCCTTGAAAAAATATTAATTATTTTGTCTGGATTTGGAGCCACATTAAATACCTGGTTGTTATACTCTGAAATTATAGCTACTGGATTTTCATTTGTTCCATATCTGCTAGCTAGCCAAAATGTAGAATTAGGCTCCATTGCAATAATTTGCCCATTTTTTTTTAATATTTTTTTTAACGCTTGAAGAAGCTTTTCAAATAATGGATCGTTAATTAATAACAATATAGTATCTTGAAAATAGATAAAATCAAATTTAGGAAATTTTTTATCTGAAATTAATTTTATTATTTCACTTACATTTTCTTTGTAGATAAAATTTAATTTATATCTATTTTTGGCATAGCAAATTAAATCTTCTGAAGTATCTATTCCGGTTACTTTAGCACCAGACTGAGCAAATTTTTTACTAAAGTAACCATTGCCACAACCAAAGTCTAAAACTTTTTTATTTTTAATTAATTTTTTATTAAATTTTGAATCAAAAAAAGGTTCTTGTATCTCTTTGTAGTTATTACCTATAATTTTAGAACCATTAGGAGAGAACTTTTGAGAAAGCCAAGCTCTCCAAGGATTCCTCTCTCTTAAGAAAATAGTTACGTATTGACCTATTTTTTGATGGAAACTTCCTAGGTTTTTTTCATCAAAGATACTTATCTTTTTTTTATAGAATTGGTTAGTTTCACCATCTTTTTCGATAAGCACGAATCTTTTCCTTAGCAGGATAAAGGCATTAGATCCGCTTTGAAAGTTATTTTTATTATTCTTTGAATTTATCCCTGTGTGATCGGAAACGAGGCCAAATTTTCCGTAATACTCTTCAGTTCTGTCTCTAATTTTTTCTTTTGTTAAAATTTTAGACCATTCTTCTTGCGTCATTTTTTTATCTAACGTAAGGATTGCTATTATGGCATTAGGAGAGATTTCTAAGTGCGTTCTAAATCTTAGGTTAGATATAATTAAGGATTCAGGCCCATTTTTTAACTCCTTTATTTTTCTTAAAATACACTCATTGTTGAAATGAAATAATTTAACCATAATGCCTAATTTATTTTTTTTGCTTTTTTATAATTTTTTGGAAGATCTTTAATTTTAATTTTTGTATAATTTCTTGTGCTTTGCATTGAAGGCACTTGGGTTGTAAAGCCAAATAAAGCTTTATGCGTATCTGACATAATTTCAAAAGTTTCTTCCCCACAATCTCTGAAATCCCAAGTTGGTTTTACCCACCATGGATTAAAAAAAGCAAAAATACCCCATCTTTCTTCTGAGGAGAGATTTGACCCGATGCTATGCCAAGTTTGACCTAAAAATAATATCATGTCCCCAGCTTTGGCTTCCAGATTAACTGGCGGAGGCATTTTTTTTATGTCAAAATTTTCAGGTCTTTGATTTGAGAGATGAGAGAAGGGCCAAATTTTAGTACATCCATTTTTTTTAGTAAAATTATCGACACAGTAACAAACGCCTAAGGACAGAGTATTTTTTATATTTGACACTGTAATTCTTGAATCTATATGAGGCCTTAATCCCATCTCTTTTTTTAAAGGCTTTGATAACGACGCATTCATACTTTGCATTATAAAACCGTCTTCAAAATATTTATTTAAAGTGCCGAGTAAATCTTTTTTTTCCAAAAGTGGAAGGAAGGTTTTAGGGCTATTCTTAAAGATATTTTTTAAAATAATCTGATTTGGGCTATCAAGTAAAATCGACTTATTCTTTTTGTCGCACCTAAGTTGATTATTTAATTCTTTCTTTACTTCTGCAATTTCTTTTTGAGATAAAATATTTTTAAATATTTGATAACCATATAAATCTAAATTTTCTGTATTCATTTTTTATATTTCTAGGTTAAAAAATAATCTTCAAGTATTGCTACAACCCTAGCTGGCGAGCCATCTGCATCTTTTATTTTTAAAGGTGAAACAACTAAAAAAAATGTGTTTTGATTGATTAAGTTAAGATTTACTAAGTATTCAACAAGCACCACATTATTGCTAAGTAGTATTTTGTGGACTGGAGAGTCATTACAGCTATCACGATTATTTTTTGGGTCATCAGGCATAGGGGTATCCATACCAACTAAATGACATCCTTCGTTTACAAGCCATTCTGCAGCTTCTTCAGATATAAAGGGATTTTTTGTATAATAATCATTCGTGCCAAGCTTTTTATCCCAGCCAAAATGTAATAATATTTTCCTAATATCTTTTTTGCCTATTGCTATTTTTAAATTATTTTTTGAAACTTCTTGATTGTCTGAGAATTCTGTTAAGTCTATTAATGAAGCCTTGCCCATTAGCTGATCTAGAGGAATTTTATCTACAGCACCTGCATTTTTAATAAAGTGTTTTGGAGCATCGACATGCGTACCAGTATGAGTTCCAAGAGTTACTTTTCTAGTTTCCCTGTTTTCAATGCCATGTCTGCCAAGCTGAGTTATCTCAACAAAAGGGTGCCAATGGGTAGGAAATGTTTGCATTCCTTCATTAATTTCCATAGTAAGATCTATAATTTTTTTGTTCATTAAGCGTTACCCTTGTTAAGCATTATACTTATATTTCTCAATTAATTTTTTATTTATGATCTTACCAGAAACTGTTTTTGGAAAGCTTTTTACCCATACATACTTATCCGGGCAAGAATTTTTTTTTAAATTCTTCTCACATTGTTTTATTAGCTCATTTTCTAAAACAGAGATTTTGAAATTGTTTTTTTTGATTAAAAATGCAAAAATTGATTCCCCCCAAAATTTATGCGGAACTCCAATAACTACAACCTCTTTTAAACCTTTATTTTGAAGAAGTATATGTTCGATGCGCATCGGTGATATGTTTACACCGCCTTTAATTATAAGATTTTTTAATCTCCCCTTTATTGAAAGACTGTTTCTTGTGAAGGTAGCTATATCACCTGTATTAAATTTTGAATTTATTTTATTTTTCTTGTTTAAATAACCCAAAAAGCTATATTTTGACTCTAAAATTAATTCATTCCCTATTTTTTTATGAGATTTAAAGCTATATTTAATTCCACTTAGTAAATTTCCAACATTACTCATACTTGTAAATTTATTTTTTCTTTGTGCAGAAATCAATAAAAGTTCTGTTGAGCCATAACTTTCTTGGATGTTACAGCCAAATATTTTTAAGAAATCTTTTTTTGTATTTTCTGGAAGATGAGCCATGCCACAAAATATATGTTTTATGTTTTGTGATATTTTTTTTGAGATAAAATCATCTTTATTTAAGTGAATAAGCATGCTGCAAATTGAAGGAGTTAGCCATACTACATTAGATTTGCTTTCTAATAATTTATTCCAAAAATTTAGACCACCAAGTGTTTTGAATTGCGGCCCCATATAAACACTAGCACCGGCCATCCAAGGTGAAATTAGATTATTTAGAAATCCTCCAATATAAAATATTGGTAATATATGGTAGAACCTTAGTGAGCTTGATATTTTTTGAGCTTTATTAAAAGCTAAGGCATTTAATATTATCGAGTTAATGTTATGGCAAACACCTTTTGGTGTAGTTGTTGTCCCAGAAGTAAAAAATATTGCTGAAACTATAGTCTCATCTAAAAAAAAAGAAGGTTTTTTATGGGTTATTGGCTTTATTTTTTTTATTTGCTTATCGTTATTTAATATATACCTAGGATTAGTCTCCTTAATTATGTGATTTTTTTCCTTTAATGTTAAATCTTTATCGATAGGTATAAAACAATAATTTCGCATTATGCATGCTAGATAGATAATTGATAACAACCATCTGTCCTCAATATCTAAAATAATTCTGTCGCCTGATTTGCAACCCTTTTTTTTAAACCATGTCGATATTCCAGAAGCTTGATTATAAAGTTCTTGATAAGTAAGCATTCTTGATTCGTCAATTAAAGCAATTTTTTTCCAACTATCGAGAAAAACTTGATTAATATTAGCTGACAAATTCATTGTTTACTTTTGCTCCGAGCCGAAATAGTAAGGATCAAATTTCATTTTTGACATTCTAGAATTATTTTTTCCTTGAATTCTTTTCGAAATACTTTTTATTAAATTAATTGGAGCATCATTTTTGGTTTTTTTACACAATTCAATAATTATTTCTTTCGGGTCAATTCCAAAATGAAATGCATTTTTAATGATAATTGGCATGTAGCTTGAATGAAATTGAGACAGACCTGATACTGTATCAAGAGAGCTTATTCCCTTTACTTTAATAAGAGGTCTTATGAAGATTTCGCTAGCATTCATTAGTTGAATAGGGTCAATTTTTACATCATAGCCATTTCGAATCAATGCACAAATAAATTGTTCAGATGGTGTATTGCCTGAGCTTCGGCCTATTCCTTGAAGTGTTGTGTCAATTATAAAAATATTTTCTTCGTAGCACCGAAGTGAGTTTGCAACAGCTAATCCTAAATTGTTATGCCCATGAAAGCCTATTTTTTTTTCACCTATTTTATCTTTTGTAAACAAAATATAGTTAGTAAGTTCTCTTTGGGTCATGCCACCAGATGAATCTACTATATAAATAGCGTCCGCTCCATAACTTATTGATTTTGAAGCTAATAATGAAAATTTTTTAGGCGGCGAGGTATAAGATTTCATGAAATTAGCAAACACTTCAAGATTTAATTTTTTTGCAAGTTTAATAAACCCCTCGGTTTTTTTGATATTCTCAATATCAGAGCCAATTCTAATGAATTTAGCCCCACAGTCTGCAGCTGATCTTAAGTCATCTAATTTAGCAATTCCAGGAATGCAAAATACTCCCCATTTGTTCTTTTTAACACCAGCTGAGGCTGCTTTCATGTAATCTAAATCACTTGCTGAAGCTTTGACATCCTTTAGTCTAGAAGCTCCTAAGCCCATTCCATGGCCTACTTCAATGTAGTTAAAACCGAGTTTATCCAGCTCAAAAGAAATTGATTTGGTATTTTTAGCAGTAAATTTAAAATTTAGGGGGTAGCTCCCGTCTCTTAATGTGCAATCAAGCAAAAATGGAGATGGTTTTAGTTTTTTTGTCATAAAAATATAATCAATTTTTGAAAATTACTTTAGTTTGAGCCTTATTCTAAAGTATAAAATTGCAATTTTAAGGATAATAGGAGTGTTTATGAAAATTGATTTGATTGTTTATGATTTTGATGGAGTTATGACAAACAATCAAGTATATGTTTTTGAGGACGGCAGAGAGTGCGTTGCTTGCAATAGATCGGATGGACTTGCTGTGGGGCTCCTCAAAGAAGCAGGATTTGATCAAATTATAATTAGCACTGAACCAAATTCTGTCGTTTTAGCAAGAGCTAAAAAGCTTAAGATTTTAGCTATGCATGATTGCAAGAATAAAAAGGATACTCTTATTGAGTATTGTAATTCAAATGGGTATTCACTAAGAAATGTTGTTTTTGTTGGTAATGATATAAATGACAAGGAAGCCATGGAATCAGTTGGATTTCCAATTTGTCCTTCTGACGCTTATGAAGATATCAAAAATATTTCTTGTTACATTACAAATTCTACAGGCGGAAAAGGCGTTATAAGAGAGCTTGCCAATTTAATACTGGGTAAAAAATATGTTGAATTATGGAAAAAGAATATTTTTTAGAATTTAAATTAAGATATAAATACGCCTAAATTAAAAATATTTAATAATGCTATTGATTTGTAGTTGGGCGTATTAGAATGATAAAAAATGATTTTTTGTTAGGCCAATCCAAGTAATGTTTAAATAAAAAGAAAGGGTGCTCATTTTGTTCATAATTGCTGAAGCTGGAATAAATCATAATGGAGATATTGAAATTGCAAAGCAACTTATAGATGAGGCAGCTAAAGCAGGTGCTGATGCTATTAAATTTCAAAAACGTTCAATAATTGATGTTTATACTAAAGATTTTTTAGATTCTGCTAGAGATTCCCCATGGGGAAACACACAGAGACATCAAAAAGAAGGACTTGAATTTGATTATGATGATTATTGTGAAATTGATAAATATTGTAAAAAACGAGAAATTGATTGGTTTGCATCTGCTTGGGATTTAAAAAGTCAAATTTTCTTACGTCAGTTTAATTGCAAATACAATAAAGTTGCTTCAGCGATGATTGTTTATTCGGATTTATTAAAAGAAATTGCTTCCGAAGGAAAGCATACTTTTATTTCAACTGGTATGAGCTCTATAGAGAATATTGATAATGCAGTAAAAATTTTTAATGAAGCCGGTTGTCCTTACGAACTAATGCATTGCGTTTCAACATATCCAATGAATGATGAAGATGCTAATTTGAATCGAATTTTTTCATTAAAAAATAGATACAAATGCAACGTAGGTTATAGTGGTCATGAAGTTGGTTTAACGGTATCTTTTGCCGCCTCTGCGCTTGGAATTTCATCTTTAGAACGACATATTACTCTTGATCGTGCAATGTACGGGTCTGATCAAGCTGCTTCAATCGAGCCATCCGGATTTGCAAAACTAGTTAAAGGTGTTCGTATTATTGAAAAAGCAATGGGCAATGGAGAAATTAACTTTCAAGAAAAAGAAGTTCCTATAGCGATAAAATTGAGAAGCCATATACCTATGTCTTCAAATAAATAGTCAAAATAATTGGATGAAAAATGCTGTAGCAATTATCCCTGCAAGAGGAGGATCCAAAGGAATACCATTAAAAAATTTAATAAAATTTTGTGATAAACCTCTTCTTGCTTGGTCTATAGAGCAAGCTTTAAGCTCGAAAAAAATTGATTCAGTATGGGTAAGTTCTGATAATGACGAAATTTTAAAAATTTCAGAAAATTTCGGTGCAAAAGCAATTTTACGACCAGCTGAAATTTCAACTGATACCGCGTCATCGGAATCGGCCTGGCTCCACGGTCTCAATTATTTAGAATCTCTCAATATTGATGTTTCCGAGATTATTGGACTGCAAGCTACCTCCCCGCTCAGAAAAGCCGATGATATCGACAATGCTTTGAGTAAATTTTATGAAAATAATTTAGACTCAATATTTTCTGTTGTTGAAATTGAAGATTTCTTTATGTGGCGAAAAAATAATTTAATGAAGCCAGAGTCTGTTAATTATGATTATAAAAAAAGACTTCCTCGTCAAAGAATTGAAAGGAAGTATTTGGAAAACGGTTCTTTTTATATATTTAATGCCAGTAAATTTAAAAATGCTAAGAATAGAATCAATGGAAAAATTGGCATGTACACCATGGAAAAATTCCAAATGTTTCAAATTGATAATCCAGAAGACGTTTCTTTATGTGAAATTATTATGAAAAGTTTCATATTATGATAATAAGCAACCTTAAAAATTTATTTTCAGTTAAAAATAAAATTATTGTTGTTACGGGAGCCTCTAGGGGGATAGGCTTAGAAATAGCCAAAGCTTTTTCATTATCTGGAGCTAAAACTATAGGCTTATCAAGATCAGAATCTACTTTAAATTCTGCAAAAAATTTATTTTTTTTAAAATGCGATATTACTAACGATGATGAATTAAAAAAAATATTCCATAAAATTGAAGTTCGATTCGGGCGAATTGACGTGCTAGTAAATTCAGCAGGTATTACATTGGATAATTCAGCCGAAAAAGATAAATTTGATTTATTCAATAAGACTCTAGAAACTAATTTAATTGGGTTATATAGGTGTTGTTATTATGCGTCTGAAATTATGAAAAAAAATAAAAAAGGCTCTATTGTAAATATTACAAGTATTGCATCCAAAATAGGTTTTCCAAACAATCCAGCATATGTAGCGTCAAAAGGCGCTGTATGTTCCATGACTAAAGCTTTAGCAATTGATTTTGCAGATTTTGGGATTAGAGTGAATAGTGTTGTTCCAGGTTATATTAAAACAACTATGACAGAGAAAAGCTTTAAGGATAAGAAGAAATTTTCTGAACGGTTAAATCGAATGATTATTAAAAGATGGGGAAATGCTGATGACATAGTTGGTGCAGTTATTTATCTAGCTTCCTCAGCTTCCGATTATGTTACAGGCGCTGATATTGTTGTCGATGGCGGCTGGACAGCAAAAGGTCTTTGATATGAATAAAATTGGTTTTATGCAGGGTAGATTAAGCAAACAAATTAACGGTAAAATTCAAGCATTTCCTGTTACAGAGTGGAGAGAAGAATTTTTTACAGCGAATAAGCTTGGATTTTCTCTTATGGAGTGGACTCTTGATTCTGATCTTTTAGATAAGAATCCATTAATGACCGAAAAAGGTAGGCAAGAAATCAAGGAGCTTTCTTCTGAATTTGACTTGTCTATAGAGTCAGTTACTGGAGATTGTTTTATGCAAAAACCTTTTTACAAAAATTCTGGCTCTTTTCGACAAGATTATATTTATGATTTTTTTAATGTAGTAAATTCCTGCGCGCTTCTTAAAATAAAACTTATTGTGATTCCGCTTGTTGATAATGGATCTATAGAAAATGAATATCAAGAAGATTCATTATTTGATGCTATTTACAATATTGCTGACATTTTGAAAAGTGAGAAAATAAATCTAGCATTTGAATCAGATCTTGATCCTTTAAAACTTAAAAAGTTTATTGATAGATACGACAATACTATAGCCGGAATTAATTATGATATTGGAAATAGCGCTTCTTCAGGATTTGACCCTCTTGATGAGTTTTTTCATTATGGCCACCGTATTATTAATGTTCATGTAAAAGATCGCTTATATAACGGCACAACAGTCCCCCTTGGAGAGGGTAATGCTAATTTTTCATTAGTATTTAATAAATTAAAAGATTATAAGTATAACGGTAATTATATTCTTCAAACTGCACGATGCCCATTTGGAATGCATTCTGACGTTTTAATTAAATATAAAAATATGGTTTTAAACTGGCTGAATTAAATGGATCTTGAAATAGCTAAAAAAGTTGTTTTGATAACCGGCTCCACCAGAGGTATTGGCTTGGCTATAGCTAAGAAATTTTACAGTGAAGGGTGTAGGGTAATTATTAACTCTCGAAACCTAGACGAAGTCAAAAAAATAGCCTTAACAATAGGTAAAGACGTAAAAGCGATTGCCTGTGATGTTTCGAATCCACTTGAATCAAATAGATTTATGAGTGAAATAAAGTCTTTTTGGGGTAGATTAGATATTCTTATTTGTAACGTGGGCAATGGATCCATGATACCATCAGGAAGAGAAAGTTTTGATGATTGGCAAAAATCTTTTAATATTAATTTTTATAGCGCGACAAATGTTATTAAATCTACAACAAAGCTTTTAGAGCAATCAAAGGGGTCTATTGTCTGTATATCTTCAATATGCGGGATGGAAATTTTAGGCGCCCCTCTGCCATATTCTGTTGCAAAAAAAGCGCTTAATGTTTTTGTAAGAGGAAGTTCCAGATATCTAGGTAAAAAAGGCATTAGAATTAATGCTGTTATTCCAGGTAATATTTTGTTTCCCGGATCTATTTGGGAACAGAAAATAAAAAACGACAAATCAAAGATTAAGCAAATGATAAAATCAGAGGTATCCCTTAATAGATTCGGAAGGGCTAATGAAATTGCTGATTTCGTAGTTTTTTTAGCTTCTCCCAGGGCTTCTTTTTGCACAGGATCTTACATCGTAGTTGATGGCGGTCAAGTTAGATCAGTATAGATAATTAAACTAAAAAATGATTAATATTTTTAATTTAACAGATAAAAACGCATTAATAACTGGTGCAGCTGGTTTGCTTGGTTTTCAACATACAGTTGCACTCATTAAAGCAGGAGCCAATGTCATTCTAACCGATGTGGATATGAAGAAGCTTGCTTCAAACGTTATTGAGTTAGAAAAAATGGGGTTTTCTAAGCAAATCAGATTTTTTTTTATGGATGTAACAAGATATGAGTCTATTAAAGAAGTGTTTGATGCGCTGGTTCTTGAAGGGGTTGCTGTAAATATATTAATTAATAATGCTGCTGTTGATCCAAAGGTAAATAAAAATAAAAGTTTGGACGAAGCTTCTAGATTTGAAAATTTTCCTCTTGACCAATGGAATTTCCAATTATCTGTAGGTCTTACAGGAGCTTTTTTATGCAGTCAAATTTTTGGCTCCGAAATGGCAAGAAAAGATTTGGGCGGTGTAATTTTAAATATTGCTTCAGATTTATCTGTTTTTGCTCCAGACAATAGGATTTATCGAATCAAAGATCTTGAAGAAAATATGCAGCCAGTAAAACCAATAACTTATTCAGTAATCAAAACAGCGCTTATTGGTATGACAAAGTATTTGGCTGTTTATTGGGCAGACAAAAATATAAGAGTTAATGCTCTTTCTCCGGGCGGTGTTTATAATGATCAACCAGATGAATTTGTTACAAAATTAAGTACTTTAATTCCCATGGGCAGAATGGCTAAAAAGGATGAATACCAAGGCGCAATTCAATTCTTATGCTCCGATGCTTCGACTTATATGACTGGGCAAAACATTGTAATCGATGGCGGCAGAAGTGTCTGGTAGTATTGGAGCCTTAAGGGAATTATGGTTTTATATAAACCCAAGAAGAAAAAAACAGCTTTATTTTCTATTCTTATTAATGTTAATTGCATCTGCAACAGAGATCCTAACTATTGGTTCTTTTGTGCCTTTTCTTGGAATTATAAATACCCCAAATAAATTTCAAAATTTCTTGCCATCTAAATTACTTTCAGAATCAAATTTTTTTTATTCTTTAAACGATAATTATTTATTTTTTTTCGGAATATTTTTTGGATTCTCAATTTTATTAGCCAGTTTTATGAGATTGTTATTGCTTAAATTTAGTAGCGATTTTTCATTTAAACTCGGGGGTGAACTTGGAATGCTAGCTTATAGAAAAATCCTATATCAAGATTACAAAGCCCATATTTCAAGAAATAGTAACGACATTACGAACAGCGTAACAAATAAAACAAATCTAGTAATTTACAATATATTAATGCCAACTCTAGGATTTTTTTCTAATTTTGTCATTCTTATAGCTATAGTTTTTATATTATTTTTCATTCATCCTTTGGCTGCATTTTCTGTTTTTTCTGGCTTTGGTTTAATCTATATAATCATCACTCTTGTTACTTCAAGAATAAAAAAAATAAATGGCGCATCTATTGCTAAAGAATCAACTAATGTTTTCAAATTTATTCAAGAAGGTATCGGGGGTATAAGGGATGTAATAATTGATAATTCTCAAGAAACTTTCTGTGACTTATTTGCCAAGGCTGACTCAAAATTAAAGCGAGCACAAGCAATTAATCAGTTTCTTGGTCAAAGTCCTCGCTATGTGATTGAGGCTCTAGGAATGCTTTTTATCATTTTCTTGGCTTGTCTGATGACAAGCACCGGGAATAATCTTTCTGAAAACCTTCCAATCCTTGGTGCTATTGCTCTTGGAATGCAAAGATTATTGCCAATCATGCAACAGATGTACTCTTCATTTTCATCAGTTCAAACTAGCGAGGCATCATTAAGAGATTTACTTTCGATTCTAAATCAAAAACAAAGAAAGCTTTCTAAATCCCATCTTAGGACTAAAATAAATTTTAACAGCTATATACAATTAAAAAATGTAAATTTTTCATATGACTTAAAGAGTCGCCCAGTCCTTAGAGATATAAATTTAAAAATAGATAAAGGCGATAAAGTTGGAATAGTAGGAGCCTCTGGAAGTGGTAAAAGTACATTGTTAGATATTTTAATGGGATTATTAGAGCCTACAAGCGGCAATATGATTGTAGATAATATTAAAGTTAATTATAAAAATCACAGAGCATGGATGGCTAATATCTCTCATGTACCCCAGAACATATTTCTTTATGACTCAAGTATTTTAGAAAATATTATTCTAGGCTCCTCTAATAATAATTTTGATATAAATGATGTAAAAAAAGCAGCACAACAAGCACATCTTGAAGAGTATATTGACTCTCTTCCTGGCTCCTATTCAGCATTTGTTGGAGAGCACGGAAAAAAATTGTCTGGAGGACAAAGGCAGAGAATTGGTATTGCTAGGGCGCTATTTAGAAAATCAAAAGTATTGATATTAGATGAAGCAACTAGTGCTTTGGATATTTCTACAGAAAATTTTATTCTTAAATCAATAAGTAAGCTTGATAAAAATATCACGATTATTATTGTAACTCATAGAATTTCTGCTCTTAAAGGATGTAACAAAATATATCAAATCTCAAATTCAAAAATTAAAAAAATAAAATAAATAAAATAAATAAAATAAACAATATAAACAATTTTCTTACTAGGTAATTATGAAAAAAATACATTACGGTCGCCATTTTATTGATGAGGAAGATATTGAATCTGTAGTAAACGTTTTAAAATCTGATGCAATAACCCAAGGTTCTCAAGTCCCCCTTTTTGAAAAATATATTTCTACTTACACTGGGTCTAAATATGCTGTAGCTGCAAATTCAGCAACAAGCGCATTGCATTTGGCATGTTTAGCGCTCGATGTTTCCCCGGGCGATCTTGTTTGGACTACCCCAATAACTTTTGTTGCCTCTGCAAATTGTGCATTATATTGTGGCGCAAAAATAGATTTTGTTGATATTGATATTGATACTTTTAATATAAGCATCCCAAATCTTGAAAAAAAATTAATAGATGCAGAAAAGCTCGGAATACTGCCTAAGGCTTTAATTATTGTGCATTTAGCTGGAAATCCATGTGATATGCAAGCCATCAAACTTCTTTCTGACAAGTATAATTTTTTTGTAATCGAGGACGCCTCTCATGCTATAGGAGCTTCTTATTTAGGCGGGCCTATTGGTTCCTGTATTTATTCTGATATTACTATCTTTAGTTTTCATCCTGTTAAGATAATTACTACAGGAGAAGGGGGAATGGCTCTAACTAATAACTATTTATATGCTAGAAAAATGCAATTACTAAGAACACACGGAATTTCTGGAGAATCAAGTGAAATGATTACAAAGTCTGATAATGAAATATGGAACTATCAGCAAATTTCTTTAGGGTTTAATTATAGAATGACTGATATTGCCGCTTCTCTTGGGATATCTCAACTAAAAAAAATTAATTGTTTTAATGGGGAAAGAAAGCGAATCGCAGAAAATTACGATAAAGCTTTGGCGAATTTAGATATTATTTTACCTAAACAATCAGCAAATTCACAATCAAGCTGGCATTTATACATAATCAGAATCAAGGATTATGATAAAGGTAAAAAACAAAAAAATGTTTATACATACATGAGAGAAAAAGGAATTTTTGTTAACCTTCATTACATTCCTGTGTACAGACATCCTTACTACGAAAATCTAGGTTTCAATTTTGGCTACTGTCCAAATGCAGAAATTTATTATCAATCAGCACTCAGTATTCCAATATATTATGGCCTTACTGATGATGAGCAGAACTTAGTTGTTTCATCCTTGATGCAGGCGCTAGATTAATGAGAGTTGCAATTATTCCAGCAAGGATAGGAAGTAAAAGGATCCCTAAAAAAAACATAAAGTCTTTTTACGGTAAGCCAATAATAGCCTGGCCAATTCAGAAAGCAATAAAATCGAATCTTTTTGATAAAGTCATAGTATCAACAGATTCTGATGAAATTGCAGATATATCATCTGAATATGGTGCGGAAATTTTATTTAAAAGACCTGAAACTCTTGCTGATGATTATGCTGGAACTACCGAAGTTATATCACATGCAACCAAGAAACTGTTAGAACTGGGTCACAAAGTATCAGATATTTGCTGTATATATGCTACAGCAGCTTTTGTGGATAACAAGGACCTTAAGGATGGTTTCGAACTCCTTAATCAAAAAAAATATTCCTATGTTTTTTCTGTTGTTGAATTTAATAAATCAATTTATAGGGCATTTAAATTATTGGACAATAATGGCTTTGAAATGCTATTTCCTGAAAATTATAATTTGCGATCGCAAGACTTGGAAAAAATTTTCTGTGATGCTGGGCAGTTTTACTGGGCAAATTATAAAACTTGGCTAAAGCAAGAAAAAATATTTACTAAAAAATCAAAGGGAATTATTATCCCTAATTGGAGATTTCATGATATTGACAACGAATCGGATTGGATCAGGGCGGAACTTTATTATAAATTATTGAATTTTCATAATTAATAATTATGAAAAGTATTGTTTTTAGATTAGATTGTTCAGAATTGATCGGCAGTGGGCATTTAATGAGGTGCTTGGTTTTAGCTGAGCGGTTATCGTCAGATAAAAATCAAATTTATTTTGTTTTTAGAGAAATGCCAGTTTTTTTTATTAATATAATTAAAAGTAAAAATTTCAAAATAATCAAGCTTAAAAGAAAACATAAAAAAAATTTAGATTCATCTTTGTCGACAAATTTTAATTCTCATCGCAAATGGTTAAAATGCGGGCAAATTAATGACGCTCTTGAGACGTTAGATAGTCTTGGTCAAATAGAACCAGATTTATTACTAGTTGACCATTATTCGCTAGATAAAATCTGGGAAAATATTCTTTCTATCAAAGTTAAAAAAATATTTGTTATTGATGATTTGTCTAATAGGCAACATAATTGTGCATACTTGCTTGACCAAAATTTTTTTTTAAATGAAAAGAAAAGATATCAAGGCTTAGTTCCAAAAGATTGTAAGTTACTGCTGGGCCCAAAATTTGCACTCTTACGAAATGAATTTAAATTGATTAGAAATATTAGCGTTCCAAGAAATGGAGAAATAAAGACTATTCTTATATGTTTTGGAGGTTTTGATTCAAAAAATTATACTAACCTTGCTCTTAAGGCAATCTCTAATATTCGAAAAAAAATGTTGGATAAATTAAGCATTAAAGTTATTGCAAGTAAAAATTTTTCTCATTTAGAAGCCATAAAAAAGTTATGCGCAAAATCTGGATATAAGATTTATATTCAACCAAAAAAAATTGCAGCACTAATGGTAGAATCAGATATTGCAATTTCGGCTGGTGGCTCAACTGTTTGGGAAATGTGTTCTGTTGGACTGCCTCAAATCTTAATCGCCGCAGCAGATAATCAAATTCAAATTTCTAAATCGCTTGATATTTTTGGCAGTTCAATTTTTATAAAAAATAAAATGCATTACAACAAAGATTTTATAGCTAAATTATTAGAGCATTTAATACTTAACCCAAAAAAAGTCGCTCTAATGTCGAACAAGGCCTTTTCTCTTGCCGATGGATTAGGCGCTTACCGAGCATGTAAATATATTAAATTATGAAGATTGATATTTTTTGCTCAAACCCCTTGCATCCTGTTATTGATGTAATGAAAAATCTGGATTATAATTACCCGCCTGAACTACATTCTTTTAATATTAAATCTGATCTAGAAGATCTTTGTGGTGGAGATTTTCTTTTTCTTGTTTCATGCTCTATTTTTATCCCAAAAATTGTAAGGGAAAAATATAAATTTTCTTTGGTTTTACATGCAAGCGATCTCCCTGAAGGCGCCGGCTGGTCTCCATACATTTGGGATATTATTAATGGTGCAAACCAAATAACAGTTTCCCTTATTGAAGCTTCAGATATAATTGATTTAGGAGATATTTGGCTAAAAAAAGTTTTTTACCTGGAGGGGCATGAGTTGCTAGATGAAATTCATGATAAATTATTCAAATGTGAATTTGAATTGATAATTGATGCAATAGAAAACTATTCATTTATTCAGCCAAAGAAACAGGGCGCAGAAAATAAAACCTATTTTCAAAAAAGAACGCCTAAAGATAGCGAAATTAACCCTGATTTACCTATTTCACAGCAATTTAATTTACTTAGAACCGCTGATTCGGATAGATTTCCATCTTTTTTTAAATTCAAAGGCCATACCTATAAAATTATTATAAAAAAAGTAAGTTCAACCAATTGAGTAAATTTAGAACAATAGATATATCCGGCCACAAAATAGGTAGAAACCACAGGCCATTTATAGTTGCAGAAATGTCCGGTAACCATAATCAATCTCTTGATAAGGCTTTAAAATTGATTCAATTGGCAGCAAATTCAGGCGTTGACGCAGTTAAATTGCAAACCTACACTCCAGATATTATGACTCTTAATCTAAATGAAAGAGAGTTTAAAGTTAAAAGCAAGAATGACAGTTGGGCTAACAAATCCTTGTATGATTTATACCGAGAAGCACATACCCCATGGGATTGGCATAAAGACTTATTTGCTGAGGCAAAAAAACTTGGATTATTGATTTTTAGTACGCCGTTTGATAAAACGTCAGTAGATTTTCTAGAGACTCTCGCTGTGCCGTGCTATAAAATTGCCTCTTTTGAAAATACAGATACAGAGCTTTTGAAATATACAGCTTCAACTGGCAAGCCTTTGATTATCTCAACTGGCTTAGCCACGATTTCAGACTTAGGTGAGACTGTTAGCACAATAAGAAATGCTGGATGTGATAATTTTATTCTACTTAAATGTACAAGTAGTTATCCGGCTAATCCAAAGAATAGCAATATATTAACCATTCCTCATATGCGTGATCTTTTTGATTGTGAAGTTGGTATTTCAGATCACACTATGGGAATAGGAGTTTCATTAGCAAGTATCTCATTGGGAGCATGTTTCATAGAAAAGCATTTTACTTTATCGCGTGCTGAAGGTGGGGTTGACAGCTCATTTTCTCTTGAGCCAGCTGAAATGCAGCAATTAGTAATTGAATCTAAAAGCGCTTGGGATTCGCTCGGTAAAGTGGTATATGAACCCTCAGAAGAAGAACAGAATTCAATACAATTTAAAAGATCACTTTATATTGTTAATGATTTGAAAAAAGGCGAAAAATTAACTGAAAATAATGTAAGGGCCATAAGACCAGGGTTTGGACTTCCTCCAAAATTAAAGTCTATTGTTATTGGAAGAAAAGTTTTGAAGAATGTGACAAAGGGAACCGCTCTAAATTGGGACATAATCGAATAAAAGCATATGAAAATGCTAGTACTTGCAGGAGGTTTTGGGACGCGATTAAGCAATATTCTCAATGGAATGCCTAAGGCTTTAGTGGCAATAGAAGAAAAGCCTTTTCTCTATTACCAAATACAAAATTGGAAAATTCAGGGAATAACATCTTTCGTATTCCTTCTTCATCACAAAGCAGATTTAATAATAGATTTCTTAAATGAGCATAGAGATGGTTTATTGCAAAAATGTAATGTAAATTATGTAATAGAACCAGAACCTCTTGGAACTGGCGGAGCTATAAAAAACGCACTTACTATTTTAAATATAAATGAATCTTTTTTGGTAGTTAACGCAGATACTTGGATTTCGGATAGCTTGGTTGATCTAATTACGATATCTCCACCTGTTTTAGCATATTCTTCAATGTGGAATGCTGATAGATATGGCTCAATAAATGTTACTGAAGAAGGTCTCATAGATAGTTTTGTCGAAAAAAAAATAGGCAGCCCTTTTTATCAAAAGTATAAAGTAAATGCAGGATTAGCGTTATTAAGCCCAAGTGTTTTTTTAAATGTTCCTGAAAAAATTTTTTCAATTGAAGAAAAAATATTTAAATTTCTTTCAAAGCATAAAAAATTAAAAGCTTATAAACTTCAGAATGAATTCATAGACATTGGCATTGAGTCAGATTATTATAAATTTTGTCAGTACATTAAGAATCATAAATGAGAAAAAAAGTAGCGCTCATTCTAGACAATATATATCGGGATTTAGATGGTATATGCATACTTGCTTCAGAATTAAAAAAAATAGGTCTTGATACATTCATTGTTCCATTTAATTTAATGCAGCATGAGTTGTACTTTGTGGATTTTGATTATGTACTTTTTAATTTTTATAGAAAATATAATGTAAGCCTAATTAAAGAGCTACTTAATTCTGGGGTTTGTGTTGGTGTGTTAGATACCGAAGGAGGTATATTTTCAAATTTGGAGAATTTTTTTAAAACATGGCCATCAGAATCAGTCGTTCTTGAGCATCCAAATTTTAGTTATTTTTTTTGGGGTAAAAAATTATTTAATTTAGCTATAAACGGATTTATAAAAAAGGGAAATGCTAAATTGACTGGCTGCCCAAGATTTGACGTATACAAGCAAACATATTTAAATAGAATTGAAGGTGATTATATTCTATTTAATACTAATTATTCTTTTTATAGCCCAAAGTTTTCTACGGGGAAAAAAGAGCTTATGAGCACTATTCGCATGATTGGAAATAGCGCTTTCTACAAAAAAATTTTTAACGAACAAAAAATTGAAAGAAATGAAACTGTAAATTTGATCAAGTACATATCTAGCAAAACTAGTAAAAAAATAATCATAAGACCGCATCCATTCGAAAATTCTATCTTTTATGAAAAAATTTTTAAAACATATAATAATGTAAGTGTCGAAATTAAGGGCACAGTAAAAAATGCAATTGATGGTGCTTTTATAGTCATTCAAAGAGGTTGTTCTACTGGATTAGAGGCAAGACTTATGGGAAAAGTTACAATCTCCCCCGACTGGCATCCATACAGCCATAAAACTGTTGCTGATAAAGGTAATATTTTTATAAAAAGTAAATCTGCACTCCTTAAATATATTATTAATTACGAAAAGAAAAGAAAACCAAATCGAATTTCATTAACAACAAAAAAGCAAATTGAGGATTATTTATATAAAAATGATGGTAAATCAAGCTACCGTGTCGCAATTGAAATTAAAAAACAAATGAAGAGTAATGGAGTAAATAATTTTTCTTTTTATTTTTTTAAGTTTTTGATTAAAAGATTTATTTATTTACCTTTCAATTTAAAATACTATAAATTGAAAGGTAGCTGGAAAAATTCTTCAAAATATTTTGATGCCAATACAATTAATTCAAATTTTGTAAATCTAAATCTAAATGGAATTAAATCTCATCATGTACACAATTATTTCTCCAAGACTGGTATTTTAAAAATTGCCTAAAACTGAAAACTTGTATATTGTAAATTTCGGAGAGCACGAGCCAATTCTTGATGTCCTTAGAGAGTTAGAAAAAAAGAATACAATAAAGATAAAAAAAATTCTAGATTACGATGAATATTTTTCAATATTAAAAAATTTTTTTAATATCAATATTATTTCATTCTATTCACATATTAGGCTAAGAAACCTTGACTCATTAAAAACCCTGAATTATCTTAACGATGACTTGATTGCTTTTACTGATATATATATTGATTCTGCAATTGATATTTTACAGACAAGACATAGTAAAAATTGTAAAGATTTTTCTTATCAGGAATCAAAACTGCTTTTTTACAGCTCTCTCAATAGATCTATAAATGAATTAAGATCAGCTAGCATTGACGTTGTTTTTTTTAATCATATTCCGCATCATTTTAACACTTATGTGCTCTACATTGCTGCCAAATTTCTTAAAATCAAAACATTAATTTTGACTAAATTAAGCTTTAATGGATTTAGATATTATTTTCAAGACTCCATCAATTATAGATCCTGGTCAATTGTTAAAGGCTTACAATTTACCCAGAATGCTGATATCAATGATTTAAAGGAATATGAATATTTAAGAGATAGGGCGCTTTATTCGAGCCCTAATTATATGTCTATTAAATATAATAAAAGCGTTTCAAATTTTTTGGCTTTTTACTTTCAAAAATTTATTATTTTTTTTGTATTAGTATCTCTTTATGGTGCACTGAAATATGGTTTTTTTAAAAGGATTCCAAATCATTTTAAATGGAATAGGGAAGGTTCATTTTCCGAGGAACAGTTCCCATTTAAATTTCAACAGTCTATGCACCAAATTCAATCCATTTTTAAAATAGACAAATTATCAAAAGTTTATAAAAAACACTGTAAATTCCCTGACATCAAAAAAAAATATGTACTATTTGCGCCAAACTACCAACCTGAGGCTACTACTCTACCAGTTGCTGGTCGATATTCTGACGTAATTCTCTGCGTAAAGCTTTTAAGGTCTGCACTATCTGATGATGTGCATATTTATTATAAAGAGCATGCCGATGTTTTTAATCTTACATTGGAGTCATTTAGGGCAAGGTCTGAGGGTTTTTATAATGAACTTAGTAAAATTGATAAACTATCAATTTGCCCAATGGAAGCCAGTCAAATACAGTTAATTGATAATTCTTTATTTGTTGCTATTCAAACATCTAATATTGGATTGGAGTCAATAATTCGAGGTAAAAATATTTTAACATTTGGTCCCTTGTGGTATGAGAAATTAGGTCGGGTATATAAATGGGATTTAATAAAAGAAAAAAAGCGTATTGATATCTTTTTAAAAAATCCGAGTTATATTAATTTTAAATTATTAAATGAGCTTAATAAATACACATTCAGACTTGATAATATTATGAACAATGATGATCATTCTGACTTACTTAGACTGAGAGAATTTTTATGCTTAAATCTAAAAAGCCTTTAATCTCTAAAATTTCACATGAGCTTGTATATTTAAGCTTGTTATTTATTCCTCTCCAAGCACTTAAATTGCCATTTTTCTCTCATATCTATGAGTCATTACAATTAGATATCAGTACTTTTTTATTGATGATTAGCTTAATACTATCTTTTTTATGCAATAAGATAAATAAAAATTTTGCTGCAATCTTAATTTTATTGATTTTTGTAGAAGCCTTGGTTTTTTTATACTTTTCTTTTCAGCCATATTTAAAATTTTATTATTACTTGCTAATTTATTCGTTTTATTTGGCAATATATTTTTTAGTTGACAACTATACATTAGATAAAAAAAAACTATTTAACATTGTTCTTTGCGGACTAGTATTTACTTCGGCATTAATTTTGATTCAAATTCAAATCTATCCAAATTTCTTAAGACCTAAAGGATTTATGAATGAACCAACAACTGCTGGACTTTTACTATTCTCCGGAGTCCTTGCAGGGGTTATTGCGAATTTTTATAGACATTATTTTAAAAAAATTACAATTTTTTTTCTGTTATCTTTAATGTTTTTTTCTGCAATATTCACAAGATCACTGCTTATTATCCCGTTCTTTATCTTATTAATCATTAGTTTTTCACTCTTTTATATTCTAAAGCCAATAAATAAAATAATGTTCATTAAATTAATTGCATTCGCTTCATCAACTATTTTCTTTTTGACGCACTTTAATAATTTATATTATGGCCATATTGCTGAGAGACTTTTTTTAGATAGAACTGTAAATTTTTCTCTGCTTAGTTATTTAGCTTGCTTTGACCAAGTAAAAACTGCAATTGAATTATCACCTTATTTTGGTCTTTCAGTTGGTTCGATGGGGTATTTTCCCTACGTATCCGCTAACGAATCTATCTTATCTCTTTATTCAACTTTTAACTCAAATGCATATGATGCTTATAGCTTGTTCTTTAGATTAATTATTGAATTTGGTTTATTTCTACCCTTGATATTAGTTCTATTTTTAATTTTTATAATCACTAAGTTCATTAAATTAATTAAAACAAAGAGTGCCTACGAAGATATATTTTTATTTTTTAATTCTGCTTCAATTATTGTTTTTTGCTTATCTAAAGGTGCTTCTGTATCTCATGGCTACTTATTTACTAATTTTTTTATTTTTTTATTTTATATAAAGAAGCAACTAAAGAATAAAATATGACAATTCTTATAACTGGAGGCGCTGGATTTATAGGATCTAACTTAGCCTCATACTTTGTAAATAATAATAAAAATGTAATTGTATTTGACAATCTATCAAATTCAAGCCGTAGGAATATAAGTAAACTTTTTGAATTAGATAATTTTACTTTTAAAAATGTTGACCTTTCAAATTATCAATCCTTTGAGGATGCGATTGAAAGCCTTAATATAAATATTGACGAAATATGGCATTTAGCTGCAAATTCAGATATCAAAAGCGGATCTGATAATATGGATATTGATTTTAGAGATACTTTTCAAACTACCTTCAATTCTTTAAAAATTTGTAAAAAATTTTCAATAAGGAAATTTTTCTTTGCATCAAGTTCAGCAATATATGGAGATTTTGGGGAGTCAGTAATTCACGAAGAAATTGCTCCTTTATTACCAATTTCAAATTACGGTGCCATGAAATTAGCATCAGAAGCTCTTATCTCAAGCGCTTGCGAAACTTATCTCGATATAGCATATATTTTTAGATTTCCAAATGTTATAGGTATTCCAGCAACACATGGAGTAATATTGGATCTTTTATTAAAGCTTAAAAAAGACAAGTCTAAGTTACACGTTTTAGGTAACGGATTTCAAAAGAAACATTTTATGCACGTCAATGATCTTATTTCCGCGATGATTTTTATTTCCAAGCATTCAGATCAAAAAATCAATATATATAACATTGCCCAGGCAGATGAGGGAGTATTTATCAAAGACATCGTTACTTTTTTAATTGATCATTTAGGTATTAATGTTGAAATTTTTTATGAAAAGGAATTAAAAGGCTGGGATGGAGATGTTCCGGTTGTTAATTATTCATCATTAAAGCTTCAAAAGCTTGGATGGACTTCATCACTTAACTCAGAACAGTCGGTTAAAGTAGCAATTAGTGAGATTGTAAATCAAGAGAGCACTCATGATTATAACTAGAACTCCTCTCAGGGTTAGCTTTTTTGGCGGAGGCAGTGATTTTTCCTATTACTATAAAACTTATGGGGGTGCTGTATTAAGTTCATCTATTAATAAATTTATTTACGTTAATTTGAATAAAAAATTTGAAGGTGGATTCAGGATTTCTTATAGTGAAAATGAATACGTTGAAAGTATAGATCAAATAAAACATAAAATTATCAGAGAAAGTCTATTAAGTCGAAATGTTAAAGATAACTTAGAGATTGTTACAGTTGCAGATATACCATCGAAGGGCACTGGCTTGGGATCTTCAAGTGCTTTTACAGTGGGCCTTTTAAGCGCTTTAAATGCTTTTTACAAACAAAACGTTTCTAAATATAATCTTGCAAATGAAAGCTCGTCAGTTGAAATTTGTTTATGCAATGAACCTATAGGCAAGCAAGATCACTTCGCATCATGTTTTGGTGGATTTAATTTAATCAAATTTAATCAAGATGATTCAACTCAAGTTATACCAATAATTAATAAAGATGGCGTCATTGAGGCGCTTGAGGACAATCTGCTCATCTTTTATACTGGCTTAACTAGAAATGCTTCCGAGATCCTAAAAATACAAACAAATTTAATTCAAAATGACACAAAAAAACTTGATATTTTGCATAAGATGGTTAATCTGGTGCATGTTGCTGCTGAATGTTTAAGTAGCCAAAACTTAAAAGCTTTCGGTGAAGCGTTAGATTTAAATTGGGCCTATAAAAAAGAACTATCAGACGAAATTAGCAATTCTATGATCGATGATTGTTATCAAAAAGCTAAAAAAAATGGCGCGCTAGGAGGAAAAATATTGGGGGCTGGTGCCGGAGGTTTTTTATTATTATTTGCACCAAAAAATAAACATTTAAATATTATAAAGGCCTTAAGCAATTTAAAGCTTTTAGATTTTAAGTTTGAAAGCCAAGGTAGCGCGGTTATTTACAAGGATTAATTTCGAGGGATTTTTTTATGAATAAATTTAGTGGAAAAAGTGAAAAGTACTTTCAAAGCTTAATAGGTACTATTAAAAATTTGGATTATAATCAAATAGATAACGCTATCAATTTGATCTCAGAAAAGCACATAAGCGGCAAGCAAATAATTGTTATTGGCAATGGAGGTAGCAGCTTAAATGCACTTCATTATATAAATGATTGGAATAAATCAGTTTTCCTAAAAACACAAATTAAATTTTTAGGTAGAACTTTAATTGATAATATAGGCTTAGCCTTTTCATATGCTAATGATGTATCTTTTGAAGATGTATTTGTTGAGCAGCTTAAAAATATTCTTTTACCAGGAGATTTATTAATTGCATTATCTGGAAGTGGCAAATCTAAAAATGTTTTAAAGGCTGTAGAGTATGCCAATACTAATAATGCTGAAACATTGGCTCTTTGTGGATATGATGGTGGAAAGTTAAAAGAGATTAGTCGTCATTGCATCTGGATTAACAAAAATGATATGCAATTAACCGAAGATATACATTTCATTTTTGGCCATATTGTTATGCAATCATTATGTGATGAGCTTTAAAAGTATTCGCAAACCTTTAGTATCAGTAATTTTTCCAGTATTTAACTCATCTCGTTATTTGGAAGAGTCAGTCTCTAGTATATTAAATCAATCGCATTCCAATTTAGAGCTTTTGGCAATATATGATCAATCATCAGACAATTCTCTAGAAATATTAAAGAAATTTGAAAAAATTGATCATAGAGTAAAAATATTATTTAATAGAACAAATAATTTAAGTGATGCGCTAAATCTAGGGATTCAACATTCGCGCGCTGACTTTATTGCCAGAATGGATGCTGACGACATAAGCGAAAAGACCAGGCTTGAATTTCAATTAAAGAATATGACTAATAACGATTCTGTCATTTGCGGATCTCATTTTGTTACGATTGATAAAAAGAACAATTTGATTGATTCAAATATAATGCCGCTGCGAAAAGGAGCATTTGCAGTCAAATTAATTACGAACGTTCCTTTTGCTCATGGATCAGTAATGTTCAATAAAAAATTTCTCAAAAAAAATCATCTTAGTTATTCTAGTATAGGTCGATCAGAAGACTATCAGCTTTGGGTAGATTTCTACGAAAAAGGTGCAAAATTTTCTAATGTAGATATGTTCTTATACAGATATAGAGTTTATGAAAACTCATTGTCTCTAAAAACTTCCGAGCAAACATACATGGATTATAAAAAAATAAGGCAAAATTATATTAAAAATAATGCCCTTAAAATTGAACGAGAATTAAGGGAGCATATAAAAAATAAAAATATATTACCTAAAAATGACCAAATTAAATTGCTTTATACAACTTATATTTTTTGTAAATACAGTGGAAGTAATTTATTTTTTAGTGCATTAAGGCATTGTAATTTTTATTCAATTTTATATTTAATCTTAAATTTGTCTCGAGACTTTAAAAAAAATTTAAGGATATTTTGATTTGAAAATATTAAATATAGTTAATACATTGGATTTAGAAATTGGGGCTGGTACTACGCAAAGAACAATAGAATTGAGCCGCAATTTAATTCTTCAAGGCTTTGATTGTACTGTAATTACATTAGATATAAATTTTAGTAAACGTATAAAAAACAACTATCCTTTTAAAGTTCTTTATCTTAAATCTATTTTTAATCGTTTTTTTATTCCTTTCCCTTCTTTTTTTAAACTAGCTAAGGAAATTAAAACTGCTCATTGTATCCATATGATCGGGCATTGGTCGGTCTTAAACATATATGTTTATTTACTTGCAAAAATTTTACATGTACCTTTTGTTATATGTCCTGCAGGTTCGTTTCAAGTTTTCGGAAGGTCTCAATTACTAAAGAAATTTTATAATTGCTTTATAGGCAATAAAATCGTTAAAGATGCAAAATTAATAATTGCTATTACAAAACTTGAGAGATTAAATTTTTTAGACATAAACATTTCACCAAATAAAATCATAGTAATCCCAAATGGTATTGAAATTGATAAAGGTGAAAGAAAAATAAATAAAGTGTCTTTTCGAAAAAAATTTAATTTATGCAATAAAAAAATTATCCTTTTTATGGGAAGATTAAATTATATAAAAGGGATAGATTTACTTATAGATGCTTTTATAAAGAGTGATTTGTCTAGTTTTAACTATCAACTTGTTATCGCAGGAAGAGATGAAGGCTATTTAAGCTATCTTGAACATTCAATTACAAAATCAAAAAAAAATGGTTGTATTAATTATGTTGGTTTTTTAAATGATCATGATAAAGCAATGGCGTATAAATCCTCTTATTTGCTTGTAGTCCCAAGTAGGAGTGAAGCGATGTCATTAGTTGCAATTGAAGCAATGAGTTACGGCCTGCCGGTTATGTTGACAGATCAATGTGGTTTTAATGATGTAAAAAAAATCAATAAATTATTTATTGCAAAAGCTAATTTAAATAGCTTGACAAAAAACCTTGTCTCTATTCTGAAAGACAAAAATTTACTAGATGATTATAAGGTTGAATTTAAAAAAATAGCTAATTCATATTCATGGGAAAGTTTAATTAATACTTATATTTCATTGTTCAAAAAGTTAAGATTATGAATATATTAATTATTACACCACATTATTGGCCTGAAAATTTTCATATTAATTATGTCGCTAAGAAGCTTTCTGATAGTGGAAATAATGTAACAGTTTTAACTGGAAAGCCAAATTATCCTCTGGGCAAAATTTTTAAGGGATATAGTTATTATTCTATAACAAAAGAAAAAATTGATAAAATTGATATTTATCGCACCCCTATATTTCCGCGTGGTCAGAATTCAAAAATTAAACTTTTTTTAAATTATTTATCTTTTGTACTTTCTACTTCTTTTATTGCCCCATGGATATTTCGTAAAAAATCTTTTGATGTTTTATTCGTTTATGGTGTTTCGCCAATTTTATCTGCATTGCCAGCGATATTATTTGCTTTTATTAAAAAGAAAAAACTATGTTTATGGGTTCAAGATCTTTGGCCAGAGAGTGTAATTTCGACGGGCTATTTAAAAAATAAATTTATTTTATTTGTTCTAAAGCTAATTGTAGTTTTTATTTATAAGAAATCTGATTTAATTTTAGTTCAGTCAAGATCATTTGTATCAAATATAAAAAAACTTTCACCCAGATCCAATATTTTATATTTCCCTAATTCAATTGATAGAATTTTTTTAAATAAAAAAATAATTTTAAAAAAGCCCCCATTCAAATTCAACAGAAATCATTTCAATATCGTTTTTGCTGGCAATATCGGAAAAGCTCAATCAATGAAAACTTTAATCGATGCGGCGAAGATTCTGCAAAAATCCAAAAATATAAAATTATTAATTGTTGGTAATGGAAGCGATAAAGACTTTTTATTAGAAATGATATTAAAATACAAATTGAATAACATTGCTTACATGGGAGCATATTCTTTAGAGGAAATGCCAAGTATTTTTAATAATGCGTCTGCATTATTAATTTCTTTAACTGATCATGATATATTTAATTTAACTGTTCCAAATAAATTACATGCCTATTTGGCGTCATCAAAACCTATAATTGGATCGATATCTGGTGAGGCGGCAAGAATTATTACTGAATCTAAATCCGGAATTGCTGTAAAACCCTGTGATCCAAATTTGCTAGCTAATGCTATATTAAAGCTTAGCAAGCTAAAGAAAGCTGATTTACATGCCATGGGAAACAATGGTAAAACGTATTTTCAAAATAATTTTGATTCTTCAAAATTAAATAAAAAATTAATTAACATTTTAAATGAGCTAGTAATAAATTGAAGATACTTATTTTAGGTTGCAATGGACTCATTGGACATTCTTTATTTAACATTCTTTCTGATGATACTAGCCTTAAAGTTTATGGTGCATTAAGAAGCTCCCAATTAAAATCTTTTTTTAGGGAAAAGTTATCTAACTTTATTTTTTCGGATTTTAATATTTATGATAATTCATCAATTTCGAGCTTGTTAATAAAATCCGAGGCAGAAGTTGTAATTAATTGTATTGGAATAACAAAGCATGTTTCTTCTAGTAATGATAAAAGTAGTTTAATTTTTGCAAATTCACTTTTTCCACATATTTTAAATAAAATTTGCAAAGAATTTAATGTAAGGCTTATTCATGTAAGTACTGATTGTGTTTTCTCTGGAGCAAAAGGAAATTACATTGAATCTGATAACACTGATTCATCTGATATGTATGGAAAATCAAAAGCCTTAGGCGAAATTAATGACGTTAATTGTTTAACAATAAGAACTTCTACAATAGGTCATGAATTAAATACAAAATATGGATTGCTTGAGTGGTTTTTGGCTCAATCCGATGTTTGTTATGGCTACTCTAATGCTATTTTTTCAGGACTTCCAACTGTTGTTTTGGCCGAAGTATTGAGAGATATCATTATTCCCAAAAAAAAATTAACAGGTTTATTGCATATTGGATCTTCCCCGATAAGCAAATATGATTTATTGTGCTTAATTAAAGATGTATACAAAAAAAATATTAGTATAAGAAAAATTGATAAGCCAGTAATTAACAGATCTCTTAATACCGATAATTTTAAGAGTCTTTCTGGGTATAATATGGACTGGAATCATTTGATTATAAAAATGCATAACAGTTATAAAGAGGAGCGTTATATTGTATAAGAATAAAGTTCTAGTGGTTACTGGAGGTACTGGCTCTTTCGGAAATCAAGTCGTAAAGGAATTTTTAAATATGAATATCGATGAAATTCGTATTTATAGTCGCGACGAAAAAAAACAAGAAGATATGAGGCTTCAATTTAAAGATAAAAGACTAAAATTTTATATCGGTGATGTTAGAGATAAGGATTCTTTAGCCGGTTGTTTTTCTGGAGCTGATTATCTATTTCATGCAGCAGCTTTAAAGCAAGTTCCTTCATGTGAATTTTTTCCTCTTGAAGCTGTTAAGACCAATGTTATTGGCTCAACCAATGTTATGGAGGCTTGTTTTAAATTTGGTTTAAAAAAAGCAATATTTTTAAGCACTGATAAAGCTGTTTATCCTGTAAATTCAATGGGAATGACCAAGGCTCTTATGGAAAAAGCCATGTTTTCTAAAGCAAGAGAAAACATTAAAAATAAAAATACGATAATTTGTGCAACTCGTTATGGCAACGTTATGGGTTCAAGAGGCTCAGTAATACCTCTTTTCATTTCTCAAATTAAAAATAAACAAGATATTACAATTACCGATCCAAATATGACAAGATTTTTAATGACTCTTCCTGAGTCTGTAAAATTGGTTAATTTCGCTTTTGAAAATGGTAAGCAAGGAGATTTGTTCGTTCAAAAGGCAAAATCTGTCAGGATTTTAGATTTGGCCGAAACTTTGATTGAGATTTTTAATTCAAAATCTAGTATAAAAATAATAGGAACAAGGCATGGAGAAAAATCATATGAAGCACTTCTCTCAAGGGAAGAGTTACTTAGAAGTCAAGAAATTGAGGATTTTTTTAGAGTGCCTTTGGATGACAGATCACTAAATTATGATAAGTATTTTTCTGATGGTGAAAAAAACTTAAGTGATATCCAAGATTACACTTCTGAGAATGTCGATTTCATGAGCAGATCTGAGCTTAGAGATCTTTTATTGAAAGTAATAGAAATGGACCATATTAGCTATGTATAAAGTAATGACTATATTAGGAACTAGACCAGAACTTATAAAAATGTCTAGAGTTATATCAAGGCTTGATGAAAATTTTAATCATGTACTGGTTCATACAGGCCAGAATTATGACTATGAGTTAAACGAAGTTTTTTTTAATGACCTAAATATAAGGAGGCCTGATTATTTTTTAGATGTTTCATCCAAATCTCTTGGGGCTACTATTGGAAATATAATATCAAAGTCTGAAGTTATTATGAATAAAGAAAATCCAGACGCTATTTTAGTGTATGGAGATACTAACTCATGTTTATCGGCAATGTCTGCAAAAAGAAAAAAAATTCCTATCTTTCACATGGAAGCTGGAAACAGAAGTTTTGATCAAAATGTACCAGAAGAAACAAACAGAAAAATTCTTGACCATATTAGTGATGTAAATTTAGTACTAACTGAACATGCGAGAAGAAATCTCATCTCAGAGGGAATTGCAAGCGAAAGAATCTTCAAGACGGGTTCACACATGGTTGAGGTTTTAGATTTTTATAATAAACAAATTGAAAGCTCATCTATATTAAACAATCTAAAGCTTCAAAAGAAAAAATATTTTTTAATTAGTATTCATAGGGAAGAAAACGTTGATAATCAAATAAATTTAACAGATATTTTAGAGTCATTAAATAGTATGGCAGAGACGTATAAGCTTCCAATTATAGTTTCTACTCATCCAAGAACTGAAAAGAAAATGAAGGAGTTTGGATTTAAAGATACTCATAATTTAATTCACTTTAGCAAACCTTTTGGCTTTTTTGACTATATTAAGTTGCAAAAAAATGCATTTTGCGTAATTTCAGATAGCGGAACAATTACAGAAGAGGCCTCTTTGCTCAATATACCTGCTATTACAATTAGAAATTCACATGAAAGACCCGAGGGAATGGACTCTGGTATTTTAATAATGAGCGGTTTAAAAAGAGCTCAAGTTTTGGATGCCATTAAAATAACTACACAAAACCTTGCTGAGAATACTATTGAAAGAAAAGTTCGGGATTATTTAAATCCTTGTGTTTCTAGTCAAATCATTAAAATTGTATTTAGTTATATTTCTTACGTAAATAAGCGAGTTTGGATGAAGTAAATTTTTTTAGATACAAAAATACACTCAATCCAATAATGTTGAACATTAAATAAATTAATATTGGTTTTTTATATAAAGTTTTTATGGTGCCTTTTTGGGTTAAGATTAATTTTGTCTCAATGCGTTTTGTAGAAATAAAATAAAATCTTTTGCTTGCAAGATTTAACCATTTCTTTCTGGTGTTATTATCTAAGTTAATCATTACTTTGTTGGTAATATCAACAAAGTCCTTCGTAAGTTGGTTCTCTTTTTCGATATCAACAAGTCGTGAGTCGTAGGTCTTTTTTGCAACATTTTCAATATTATCTAATAAATTTTGAATGGCTGAGTTCGCTTTATCAGCTGACTCTGATTGAACTTCAGCTAATATATAAGAATTTAATCGGGTAAATTTAAAAATATTAGAAAAAGTATCTGAGGTTTTGAGTTGCGCCATTATATCCTCATGTGAAATTAAGTATTCATTATTTAATTTTGATGGTTCGAATATAACTTTAGCCTCATATTTGTTTGGAGCATTATTGATTAGTAAAAATGCTGTGAGATTAAAAGGTATTAGAATTGCAATTAATACCAATAAATTTTTAAATTTTTTCATAATAATATTTTTTATATAGGACATATTTTTAGGGTTAGTTATAAAAATAAGAAAAGATATTTTATTTTTAAATTGCCAGTCATTGCTTTTTTATCGCCCCAATGTGCGAAATCCCACGATTTTTTGCCAAGATAACTTGCTTTTGACGCTCAGTAAGACTTTTTAATTTTTCAGGGGTATGGGTATTGAAGCAATGGGGGCATGAAATCCCCGGGGTGTATTTATCACTTCTCATATCATCTTGAGATAGCGGATAACGACAAGCGTAACATTGATCATAATCACCCACTTCAAGTCCATGTCTAATCGCAACTCTCTGATCAAAGACAAAGCATTCACCTTGCCATAAGCTCTCTTCTGGCTTTACTTCCTCTAAGTATTTCAGAATGCCACCTTCTAAGTGATAGACCTCGTCAAAACCCTCACTCATCATATAAGAAGAAGCCTTTTCACAGCGAATGCCACCCGTACAAAACATAGCTACTTTTTTATGTTTTTTAGGATCAAAATGTGTTTTTATGTATTCCGGAAATTCACGGAAGGTGTTTGTTTTTGGGTTCACTGCATTTTTAAAGGTGCCAATGGCATATTCATAATCATTTCGCGTATCAATCAAGACAACTTCAGGATCTGAAATAATGGCATTCCAATCTTTCGGTTTGACATATGTGCCGACCACTTTAGTAGGCGATACACCAGCCACTCCTAATGTCACAATCTCTTTTTTGAGCTTCACTTTCATGCGATAGAAGGGGTGTTTGTCTGACCAAGATTCTTTATGGCCTAGATTTTTGAAATTGCCTTCAAGGATTGAATCAGTTTTTAAGTAATTGAGTAGTTCTAAAATAGACTTTTCTGATCCTGCGACGGTGCCATTAATACCCTCATCCGCTAAAAGAATAGTACCTTTAATTTTACGTGAAATACAAAACTCTAAAAGCGGTTCACGTAAGGTTTTAAAGTGAGGAAGACTCACAAAATGATACATGGCGGTGGTTAAATAGGTGTGCTGCATTTACGAATTGTTATTTATTAAAACCTCTAAAAATGTTATTTTAACAGTCTTTTCAACGATGTTAAATCTTACGGAGTCTAAACAATGGCAATTGAACAAACCTTATCTATTATTAAACCTGATGCTGTTAAAAAAAATGTGATCGGCCAAATCTATTCACGTTTTGAAAATGCAGGCTTAAAAATTATTAAAGCTAAAATGACACACTTAACTCAAGCTGAAGCCGAAGGCTTTTATGCGGTTCACAAAGACCGTCCTTTCTTTAAAGATTTGGTTGCCTTTATGATTTCAGGTCCTGTAATGATTCAGGCTTTAGAAGGCGAGAATGCTGTTTTAAAACACCGTGATTTAATGGGTGCCACAAACCCTAAAGAAGCAGCCCCTGGAACCATTCGTGCTGACTTTGCAGAGAGCATTGATGCGAATGCTGTGCACGGTTCAGATTCATTAGATAACGCTAAAATCGAAATTAAATACTTCTTCGGTTAATTTTTTAGATGACTAACTTGCTCGATTTGGACTACGAGCACCTCGTTTCATATATCGAAACGTTCGGTGAAAAGCCTTATCGAGCGAAGCAGCTCATGCATTGGATTTATCAAGAAAATCTCATTAATTTCAATGAGATGACAGATATTTCTAAAGTATTTCGTGATGTATTAAAAGAGCATGCGACCGTCCAATTACCCTCAATCATGAGTGATGCCATCTCGGATGACGGCACGCGTAAATGGTTATTTGATGTGGGTGGCAATAACGGTATTGAAACCGTATTTATTCCAGAAGATGATAGGGGAACATTATGTATTTCGTCCCAAGTCGGATGCGCGCTCGAGTGCACATTTTGTTCCACCGGTCGCCAAGGATTTAATCGTAATTTAACAACAGCCGAAATTATAGGACAGTTGTGGCTGGCTAATTTTCATATACGCCAACAAGAAGGTTATAACGGACTACCTAATACAGATCGCATTATCAGTAACGTGGTGATGATGGGTATGGGTGAGCCACTCGCCAACTATGACAATGTCGTGAGTGCGATGAAACTGATGTTAGATGATAGAGCTTATGGTTTAAGTCGACGACGTGTGACGCTCTCTACAAGCGGGTTAGTCAACGCTATGGATCGTTTAAAAGAAGATTGCCCTGTGGCGTTAGCAGTTTCCCTTCATGCATCGAATGATAAATTGCGGGATGAAATTGTGCCTATCAATAAAAAATTTCCCATATCAGAATTGATGGCAGGTTGTCAGCGTTATTTAGAAAAAGCACCGAGGGATTTTGTGACGTTCGAATATGTCATGTTAGATGGTATTAATGATTCGATCGAGGACGCAAAAGCTTTACTCAAAATTGTCAAAGACGTGCCATGTAAATTTAATTTAATCCCTTTTAATCCGTTTCCTAATAGCGGGTATCAATGTTCATCAAGTGATCAAATAAGACGCTTTAAAGAAGTCCTTATGAACCAAGATTACATTGTGACAGTCCGAAAAACTAGAGGAGATGATATTGATGCTGCTTGTGGACAGCTCGCAGGACAGGTCAAAGATAAGACCACAAGATCTCTAAAAAGAATTAACTTAATTCAATAAATTATTGATTTTTAATACTATAAATGAAAGAAATTTTAATCAAAAAACCAACCTATCAAGTGATGGTGGGATCTGTCCCTGTCGGGGGTGGCTCACCCATTGTCGTTCAATCTATGACCAATACTGATACGGCAGATATCGAAAAAACCACACAGCAAGTCTATGAGTTATGGGAAAAGGGTTCTGAAATTGTGAGAGTGACGGTCAATAATGAAGCCTCCGCGGATGCGATTCCTTACATTATTGAAAGCTTAAACAAGCGAAATTGTTTTGTACCGATCGTGGGCGACTTTCATTTTAACGGACATAAATTATTACAAGCCTACCCTGAGTGCGCAAAATTACTCGCTAAGTATCGAATCAATCCTGGCAATGTAGGTAAGGGCAGTCGTCGCGATGAGCAATTTGAGGCGATGATTCAAATTGCTAAAACCTATGATAAGCCGATTCGTATTGGGGTCAATTGGGGAAGTTTGGATCAGGTTAAATTGGCTTCCATGATGGATGAGAATGCTAAATTAAAAAATCCATTGTCATCCGATGCATTGATGCGAGAAGCTTTAATTCAGTCCGCATTGGAGAGTGCCGAACAAGCGGTTTCATGGGGACTTCCAAAAAATAAAATAATCATCTCTTGTAAAGTGAGTCATGTTCAAGATTTAATTCTTGTTTATCAAGCGTTAGCTCAAAGAACATCATATCCCTTACATTTAGGACTCACCGAAGCTGGTATGGAATCGAAAGGTATTGTGGCATCGACTGCTGCTCTCGCTATTCTTTTACAACAAGGCATAGGCGACACGATTCGCGTGTCACTCACTCCTACACCTGATGAGCCTCGCACCAAAGAGGTGGTGGTGGCCCAAGAGATTTTACAAACCATGGGGATTCGTTCTTTCACACCGTTAGTCACGGCTTGTCCTGGATGTGGTCGCACGACATCGACTTATTTTCAAGAGCTCGCTTTAGACATTCAAACATTTTTACGTGAATCTATGACGCAATGGAAAAATACCTATCCAGGTGTGGAGGATATGTCAGTCGCCGTCATGGGATGTGTGGTGAACGGCCCTGGAGAATCAAAGCTCGCTAATATTGGAATTAGCTTGCCCGGAACGGGTGAAATTCCTGTGGCCCCTGTTTTTGTAAACGGTGAAAAAACGGTCACTCTAAAAGGTGACAATATCGCGAATGAATTTAAAGCAATTGTCATGAATTATGTGGAAACGCATTATTCAAAGCTAAAATAACGAATATGTCTAAAAAATTACAAAGCGTTAAAGGTTTTTATGATGTCTTACCTGACAAGACGCCGCTTTGGCATTTTGTCGAAGATAAAATGCGTGAAGTTTTAAATCTTTATGCTTACGAAAAAATTAATTTGCCCATCGTTGAACCTACTTCATTATTTGTCGATAGCGTAGGCACACATACTGACATCGTCGAAAAAGAAATGTATTCCTGGGTAGACCCTTTAAATGAGGATCAATTGACCCTTCGCCCTGAAGGAACAGCTGGATGCGTAAGAGCTGTCATTGAACATAATCTCACCTACAATGGCCCGATTCGTTTGTGGTATCAAGGCCCGATGTTTAGGCACGAGAATGTACAAAAGGGTAGGCAACGACAATTTAATCAAGTGGGTGTAGAGGCTTTTGGTTTTTCAGATGCGAATGTTGATGCCGAACAAATTTTATTATTAGCAAGATTCTGGAAAGCGCTCGATATTAAAGATGTGGAACTTCATATCAATTCAATAGGCGACCCTGAAGATCGATTGACCTATCGCACTGAACTTATTCGTTATTTTGAAGGGCATCAAGACGTTTTAGATGAAGATGCGAAACGCAGACTCCATCAAAATCCATTGCGTATTTTGGATAGTAAAAATCCTGCGATGCAAGACATGATTGAAGGGGCGCCTAAGTTAGCAGATTATTTAAACAGCAATGCAAAAGCGCATTTTGAGGCTGTGTGTGAACACCTAAAAGAAGCGGGTATTTTTTTCAAGCTCAATCATCGATTGGTGAGAGGTCTTGATTATTACAATCGAACAGTTTATGAATGGGTGACGAATCGCTTAGGAAGCCAAGGGACCATCGCAGGTGGCGGTCGTTATGATTATTTGATTGAGCGATTAGGGGGAGACAAAACACCTGCTTGTGGTTTTGGTATTGGGCTAGAGCGCATCATCTTACTTCTAGAAGACATGAATGTTGTTATCCAAAACGAACCCAACATTTATCTTGTGAATTTAGGTGACGCAGCACAAAAATACGCGTTGAAATTATCAGAAACATTAAGATCCCATGGGTTAAAGGTAGTATTAAATTCAGGTGGTAGTAGCTTTAAATCACAGATGAAGCGTGCCGATAAAAGTGGTGCGGCTTTTGCTGTTATCTTGGGTGATGATGAAATGAAGGAAGCTGTTGCGCAAGTGAAATCATTAAGGGTTGAGAATGTGCAATCGACTGTTAAGTTTGATGATTTAGCAGCGTTCTTTTTGAAACAAATATCATGAAAAAAATACTTGAAGTCAAACATTTAAAAGTGTTTCCTGTGAATGAACCTCATAGACATCTTGTCAATGATATTTCATTTGATTTATATCCTGGCCGCACCACCTGTATTGTGGGGGAATCAGGCAGCGGTAAAAGTCTCACTGCACTTTCCATCATGAAACTTTTGTCATCACAATTGAAACAAGCAGGCGATATTTCTTTTCAAGGGGAATCTATTTCAGGCTTATCGAATGAGGAAATGCGATCTTTTCGTGGTCAATCCATGGCGATGATTTTTCAAGAACCGATGACATCCTTAAATCCTGTCATTTCCATTGGCGATCAGATTAAAGAGGCATTAGAAGTGCATCTTGATTTAGATAAGAAAAGTTTAGATAAGAAAGTTATATCACTTTTAAAAGAAGTCGGTATATCGGATGATCGTATTTCAAGCTACCCAGATGAACTTTCAGGCGGACAAAGGCAGCGCATTATGATTGCGATGAATATTGCGTGCGAGCCTTCTATTCTGATCGCAGATGAACCGACGACCGCTTTGGATGTGACGGTGCAATCACAGATCTTAAACCTTCTTCACAATTTAAAAGAAAAAAGACATATGGCGATGCTTTTTATTACCCACGATTTTGGTGTCGTGGAAGAGATCGCGGACGATGTCATTGTCATGTATCAGGGACGAATCGTAGAAAAGGGAAGTGTGAAGGATGTTTTAAAAAAACCAAAGCATGCTTACACAAAAGCTTTACTTCAATGTGTGCCAGATGCTAAAGGCATTAAAAAACTAAAACCCATCCAGCACAGCGCGTTTATTTAAAAGTCACTTTTTAAATGATGATAAAAAATATTAAAAATGAAATGCTCCTAGAAGCCAAAAGTCTTTATAAAACTTACACACAGACTTCCGGATTCTTTGTAAGACGTCAAAGAATCATTAAAGCACTCAACAATGTCAGTTTATCGATTAAAAAAGGTGAAACATTAGCCATTGTGGGTGAATCAGGCAGTGGCAAGTCAACGCTGGC
>Ga0214919_10000806_pt1 | contig 53463 bp, 61 predicted proteins | sample LL1503_MetaG_FD_177994 | JGI IMG/M metagenome (GOLD analysis project Ga0214919, IMG submission 177994) | Freshwater microbial communities from Lake Lanier, Atlanta, Georgia, United States - LL-1503 | ecosystem: Environmental > Aquatic > Freshwater > Lake | place: USA: Georgia | collected... | reverse complement strand
CCAGAACAGGACAAGACCCAGCACCAGGACAAGACCCGACAGACCCGACAGCACTAGCACAAGACACGCCAGTACCAGGACAAGACCCGACAGACCCGACAGCACTAGCACAAGACCCGACAGACCCGACAGCACTAGCACAAGACCCGCCAGTACCAGGACAAGACCCGACAGCACTAGCACAAGACCCGACAGCACTAGCACAAGACCCGACAGCGCCATCAGTAACAGACGGAAATCAAAATAATCAATTTCAGTCTCAAAATTCTGTCACACCGAGTGATGCACAAGTGGGTCAAGCACTAAAATTAATTTTAAGTTTAGTTGGCTCAAATCAATCAAATGCAAACTTAAATTGTGCTGAACCGCAACAAGATGGCAATCAGGCAGTTACTAATGCAGCTAGTACCTTATCACAAAGCAATTCTTCATTCGGAAATTCAACTCAATCAAGTCCATATCAATCAACTCAATCAAGTCCATATCAATCAACTCAATCAAGTCCATATCAATCAACTCAATCAAGTCAACCCCAATCAACACCATATCAATCAACTCAATCAAGTCAACCATCAGTAAATGTGAATGACTCTGGTACAGATAATTCAGGACAAGCACCGTCATCTCCAAAATCGTTGTTTAGAAATAGAACTAATGGTTCAGGAACTATTGTTTTAGAAATACATAATTCAGACGGAACAACTAGTTACATTCGTACAACAAAAGCTATAACTAGTGGCGGAACCGCATTAATCGCGAATGATAAAGCCGATGCAATATCTAAGTTTGAATCAAACAAAAATAGACTTAAATATGGTGACTGGACAATAACTCCTGAAAGTGATGGAAATGAAAATCCAAGATTTGGTCTAGTTCCAGATACAACATTATCATGGAACAAGAAAAGTAACAATTACTGGATAATTACAATTAGTAATCCTGCAGCAGATGGAACATTACCAGCACCGGCATTAGGACCAGATGGAACGTTACCGGCACCAGATGGAACGTTACCGGCACCAGATGGAACGTTACCAGCACCAGATGGAACGTTACCAGCACCAGATGGAACGTTACCAGCACCAGATGGAACGTTACCGGCACCAGATGGAACGTTACCAGCACCAGATGGAACGTTACCAGCACCAGATGGAACGTTACCAGCAGCACCGGCAGACCCAGACGCAATACAAACAGGAGGTAAAAGATCAAGAAGAAAAAGACCCAATAAAGGTTCTAGAAAGCTATAAAATATACAAAATATTTTTATTATGTTATAGAAAAGGTAAATATTTAATAGTATCATTATCATATATCGTTACTTTACATGCACCATTATATCCTTCTACATAGACAGAATCACCGTTATATAATTTATTTACACCATATTCATTAGATGCGCTTTTTCCGTTTACAGAAATGGGTAATTTCACGTTATTATGTTGATTGCTTATGGTATAGTATTGCCACAAATCGCGATTATTAAAAACGGGACGCCCTATAAGAGACATGATACTATCTTTGCTAGATTTATTTAAAGGAGTTAAAATTCCAACTTGTCTATAATTGGTATCAACCGCTCCAATATTAGTAGAAATATTAATAGGAATGGTTCTTGGATACATTTCGGGAATAAAATATCTCTCGTCCCTCAAAGGAGGCATATACGGGTTTAATAAAACATCCCGTGGTAGATTGTTATAAGGGTAACTAGGAATACCAAACCAGTTATAAGGAAGCGAAGACGATTCATTCTTTACACGAGATTCTTGAATAACAATCTTATCATTATTGACATGAATCGGTTGTTTGCATAAAAAATAAAACATACAAAAAATAATAATGGAAATAAAAAACATGGTTACATGTTGGATACATATAACATTTGGAGGACACCTTTTCATCTTAATATATTGCAATATAATAAGATGAAAGATTAAAAGGAAAATGTTCTAAAAAATAGTATACCAATAATATAATGTTTTCTATTCATATTATTAAACTACTTTCGATCGCAATTATATGGATTTTTTTAGGAACTTTATTAGGGCATCCTGAGTACAGTTATGTAAGTTCTTTTTTCCAAACATGCTTCCTGTTTTTATGGAGTTATTTTGGTCACATCATGGCACATTACGTATCCGAATCTTTTCCATTAAATATTATTAATACACATGTAAGCTTACATCATTTAAAAGAAAAGACGTTTCCCAAATGGGTAGACTTAGCATCAGAAAGCATAAACAATTTCTTGGGCTTTTTTTCATTATGCATTTTTCAGTATCTGTTAGGCGTGGAATGGTTAAGTACAAAAATTATTTTGTATTCAGCCTTTTTGTATATAGGGATTCACATTTTTTATTATACGTTGTCTAAAAATAAATATCATATTCAACATCATTCTACTCCTAATTATAATTATAGTCCAGAGTTATTAGATATTTTATTTCGTACTAAACATGAATCTGATTATGAAGAAATATCTATGATTTATGAGTTAATTCCTGCTGTTGTCTCTTTTTACGCTGTGTTCTTTTTCCAAAGAGAAAAGGTCGAATATCTAGATGGAACGATACAACTAGCCAAATAATTTACATAAAAATCAAGTTTGTTTTTTAAAGAAGGACTCATAAAAACGAGAACCCCTATTTTACCTAAATAAGAGGCAAGGGTAAATCCTACAAATATTCTTTCGAAATTGCATATTTCGATGTTATTGGATAAAGAAAAACATTTTTTAGCCATTTCAATAATAGTCATATTTATAAATGGAATTTTATCTACATATTTATTTAACACACAACCGTAAAACAACAATTGAATATATGTTAAAATCAAACAAACTAACCCAACAGTTAATGCGACCACATTATTACTAAAAAATAATACATAACCGGTGATTGAAATAAGAACGAGATGTATTCCTAAAACAGTAATCTGTAATGCTTTCATTTAAATATTATATAATTACGGGTATTTTATTTTTTGTTCAAATTCAAAGATTTCATTATGTTGTTAATATTGTCGCCACCACCCATGGTTCCAAGCAATCCTTCTGCTTGCTTTAATAATGGCCCCATCGTTTCAACTAATGGAGAAATGCCTTTCATGGCTTCTGCCAATTGAAGTTGTTGTTTGACTAAACCTTGGGTATCGGATGATAATTTTTTAATATTATCACCCCCTAAAATATTATTCAAATTATCATAAGCCTCTTCTACAGTTGATGCATAATCAATATTGTATTTATCTTTTTTCTTTCCATCAAAAGATTCTTCTATTTTTTTTGATTTTGCTAGAGGAGCACTAGTAGGTTTTGTTACCGGATTTTCGTTGGATACTTCTTTTACAGCTGCAACTTTTTTTGAACTAGATGAACTAGATGAACTAGATGAACCAGTAGAATTATTTTCTAGACCTTCCGTAACATGATCCATTTGATTGTATCCATTCACTAATACTAAAGGTACTAATAAAACAACAATCATATTTCTAGAAAAGTTACTGGTAATTAAAGCAATCAATACAAATAAAACAACAATATCTATTTTTCCATAAATAATAAAAGTAATAAAATTTATAAAAGAAACGATGAAGACAATATTTAAAACACTTTTACTTGTAAGAAATTTGTCAAGCGATTTTTTATCAAAAGAAAGTTTCTTCATATATATTATAGTTATTTAAAAAAATTGATTTGATATTTATTATTTTCATAACACCAAACAAATATGTCAGAATCAGAGATTACAGAATCCAATAAATTTATAATTGTATTATGTGCTATATATGATAAAAAAAAGCATGGATTTACTGCGGATAGTGACCCAAACATACACGGTCAATATTTAGTTTTGGAATCGTATCGCTACATTAATTCACATAATTATTTTATAGAAAACCCTCTCTCTAATTCACGGGAAAATATTTATGAATTATGTGAATGGTATAATAAGTATGAAATGTCTTTTAGACGCCAAAATCGTTTAAACAGACAGTTTTTTAAACCTGAAATTGCCGAATGCTTTTATTTATCGGGACAAGAAAAAGTGGCGATTTTAAAAACATTCTGGTTGCGTTTAATTCAACGCAAATGGAAAAAAATATTTGCTCAAAGAAAAGAAATTATAGAAAAAAGAAAACAAGTATCGAACATAATCTATTGGCAAATGAGAGGTACTTGGCCAAATAATTGCAGAAGTTTGCCTAATTTATATGGGATGCTTGGATGCTTGAAATAAGATATTTATGAAGATTTATGTTTATAAGATTTTTTGGATTTGTAACTGTACCCTCCTTTTTGTTTTTTGCCTTTTTGGCTTGTTTTGCCTTTTTTGCTTGTTTTGCCTTTTTGGCTTGTTTTGCCTTTTTTGCTTGTTTTGCCTTTTTGGCTTGTTTTGCCTTTTTTGCTTGTTTTGCCTGTTTTGCTTGTTTTGCTTGTTTTTTGTTTTCTTGTTTGTCTTATTCCGCCAGCAAGGTCTTCGGGATTTTGGTTTATCCGTTGTATATTATTTGTTTGTTCAGGAGAAAATGCATTATTTAAAGCTGTATTGGAAGGAGGACCATATGGATTTCCTAGACCATTTCCTAGACCATTCATATCACCAGATTGTAAAGGTTGCATCATCGTTTCGATATTTGCATTTATACTTTGAATAACTCCGTCTATTTCAGTTGGATTCAAATCTTGCTCATCGTTTAATTGGTTTAATAATTGGGTTGCTTTATTAATACGAATAGTTCCTTGGCGAATAAGTTCTGTTAAATTATTATTTTTATTGGTTATTGTTTGTAATTGTGCAGATAAAGCAGTTTTTTCGTTGTTTAAAGATAAAATTTGGGCATTTAATTCTTGTATTTTATTAGTATTATCACCCGAAGTGTTTTTTACATCTTCCAATTCACTTTGTAAAGCATTAATCTGACTGTTTAATTGAGAATTTTGGTTTTTTAACAAATCTTGTTGCGATTGATTTTCGCTTAATTTGTGTGTGTGTTCATTTATTTCAGATTCCTTTTGTCTTATTAATTCACCTAATTTGCTAATCTTATTGTTAATTTCTTGTAGTTTTTGTACAGAATCTTGTAACTGACTGCGATAACTTTGTAATTTTTGCGGCCATGCTCCAATTCGTCTGCTAGATTCGTCTAATTTGTTTAGACTCATGTTAAAATCATTAATATCTGGGTCTTGGTCTTTATCTTTTTCTTCACCGAAAAAATCCATATATACAAATATAATATATTATTTTTTAGATTTTCTTTTGGTTTCCTTTCCTTTTCTTTTTCCTTTTCTTCTTCCTTTTCTGGTCCGTTTTCCTCCCATACCACGAATATTGCGATTGTACGTTGTATTTGATTCGTCATTTGTTTCATCTCCGGGATTTGTATTTCTAGCTACACGCGAGCTTTGGTTCTGTTGTCCGGGTCTTAATGTGTTTTGCGGTCTTAAACTTCTTACTGGCGCTGATGGAGGACCGGGTATTCCAAATCCAGTATTTAAACGGGATGTGATTTGTTCAATAATGTTTTTAACCTCATCAAATCTTGCGTCAAATTCATTCGGGTTAATATTATTTAAACTATCCAAGACGGCGATGGCTTTATTAATAATTACGGTTGCTTGTTGTATTTGATTTTCCAAATCGTTATTTTTTTGTTGTAATTTATTTTTATCATCCTTGCATTTATTTAATTCTTGGGTTAATTGAGATTTGTCTTGTGTTAATTCTGTTATTTTATCATTACAATCTGATAATTGCTCTGTTAATTTTTTAATTTTGTCATTATTATTTTCACCTGTTAAATCATCCAATTGTTTTTGTAACGATTCCTTTTCTGCTTTTAATGCATCTATCTGACCTTTACAAACCGCTAAATCTTTTTGTGCCTGTGCTAAATCTTCTTTTGCTTGTTTTAGTCCTGCTGAATTATTACCATGTTGGTTTTTTAACTGTTGATATTTTGTGATACATGCATCTACTAATGTAGATAATTGTGTTACTTGTGTCTTTATTTTACTTATTCTATTACCGACATTTGTTCTGAAATCGCCTTGATTTTTACCGAAAGCGCTGATAGTATCTAATTTTATGTTTAAACTATTTAATGCATTTTGAAAATCCGCTGAACTCATTTAATATATATGTATAAAATAAGTATTCCTAAATTTCATTTGGTTGATTTTCATTCACATCTTTTATATTGCGAATAATTTTATCTAAACTTTTTTTTACAGAATGTATTTCTCTTAATATTCTGTGTTGCTCTTCTTCGGCATCTTTAATATTTCCCGATGATAATTGTCCGGATTTGTTTAAATTATCTATATAAGAATTCAGCTTTTCTAATGCCTTCATTTGGTCTTGTTTTTGACGAATAATATAATGATGATACTTCATATAATCTTCACGAACTCCTCTTAAAAAATGGTTTTGTTTCTCTACACGACATAAATATTTTTGTTTTTTTAGTAGCATTAGTCTTTTTTTTTCGATTGCATTTTCAATATGTTGCAAATATAAATCTCTATCAGCCAAGTTTAATTCATATGCAAGTAATTTCATTTATAATATATTTCGACAAAAATTTAGAAGAAAATATTACTAGTTTATCAAAAAATCAAAATCAAAAACAAAAATCAAAAACAAAAACAAAAATCAAAAACAAAAACAAAAATCAAAAACAAAAATCAAAAACAAAAATCAAAAACAAAAACAAAAATCAAAAACAAAAACAAAACAAAAACAAAATAAAAAATGTGTAATATATAATGAACCAAACAGGTATTATAGTAATAGGTGTTTTAGGAGGTATTTCTTTATTGCTTTTAACAGGTGGACTTGGTTATTTTTCTAAGTCAAATTCAAGAGATAATTCAAGACACTCAACAGATATGAGTGAAGCAAAACTACAAATGGAAAAAGAGTCACATCCAAACCGATATGGTCATCTTCCAGACCATTTGTATCATAAGCAAATTGCATCTTTAAAAAGTGGTGGTAAAAAAAGGAATAAAAGAACACGTAAAAGATAAGAAAGTAGAAAAAATAGAAAAAACTAGAAAAAATAGAAAAAATTGTAAATTACAGATATTATTTTTTGGAACAATTTAAAATCTTCTATATATATTATTTAGGATGTCCAAGAGTGTTACAGAAATTATATTAACACCAGACGATAATCGTTTCGTAATGTTTCCAATTAAACACAACGATATATGGGAGATGTATAAAAAACAGGTAGATTGTTTTTGGCGCGCGGAAGAAATTGATTTATCGAAGGATTTGAAAAATTGGGAAAGCTTGGACAATAATGAAAAATATTTTATATCTATGATTTTGGCATTTTTTGCAGCAAGTGATGGAATCGTGTTGGAAAATCTTGCTATCCGTTTCATGAATGATGTACAAATATCAGAAGCCCGTGCTTTTTACGGATTTCAGATTGCTATGGAAAATATCCATAGTGAAACATACAGTTTATTGATTGAAACATACATTAAAAACCACGAAGAAAAGCATAAACTATTTAATGCCATAGAGCATTTTCCTTGTATAAAGAAAAAATCGGATTGGGCAAAAAAATGGATACATGATAACCGAAGTAGTTTTGCTACACGTTTGGTAGCATTCGCATGCGTAGAAGGGATTTTTTTTAGTGGGGCTTTTTGCAGTATTTATTGGTTGAAAAAACGCGGACTAATGCCTGGTCTGACTTTTTCGAATGAGTTGATTTCAAGAGATGAGGCGCTTCATACTGAATTTGCCATTCTGCTATATAATAAATTACAGAATCGAATGAAAAAGTCTCGAATTCAAGAAATCATTAAAGAAGCAGTAGAGATCGAGACAGAATTTATTTGTGAGGCGTTGCCCTGTCGTTTGATAGGAATGAATTCCTTAATGATGACACAATATATTCAATATGTCGCGGATAGATTATCTCTGCAATTAGGGTATGATAAGATATACAACACACCAAATCCATTCGATTTCATGGAATTGATAAGTATGGAAAGCAAAGTGAATTTTTTCGAAAAAAAGTTAGGGGAATACGCCCTTGCAAATAAACAAAAAACCGAAGATACCTTCTGTTTTAGTGAAGATTTCTAAAATAAATAAACTTTTATTTATACTTAAAGAGAATAATCGTTTTTTAAAAATGATTACATGTAATTTAATGGGAGGATTAGGAAATCAATTATTTCAAATCTTTACAACCATTTCTTATGGATTACAAGCTCAAAACCAGTTCATATTTTCTGATGTAAAAACACTCGGCTCTGGAAACACCACCATCCGCAACACTTATTGGAATACTTTTTTTATAGAGCTAAAATCTTTTTTATTTTCTGAAACAGAAGCGCCTAATGTTCAAGTTATAAAAGAAGACGGATTTCATTTTCAAGATGTTCCTTTGCATTTATTGCAAAATAAAAATATTTGTTTATTCGGTTATTTTCAAAGTTATAAATATTTTAATAAACACGCCTCTTTAATATACAAGATGTTGAAAATAAAATATAAAAAAAAAGATGTTCAAGACAAATGGCAAAGAGAATTAGAGAGAAATGGAGAAAAAATGACCGTAACCAAATATTTGGAAAACACCACAAGTCTTCATTTTCGTATGGGTGATTACAAAAAAACGCCACAGGTTCACCCGATTATGCCTTATGAATACTATCAGAACGCAATATCTTTTATTCAACAACGGAATTCAGAAAAAAGGAATATTCTTTATTTTTGTGAAAATCAAGATGTGGATGATGTTATGATTATTATTACAAAATTACAAGCACGTTTTCCGAAATATACATTTATACGCGCGTCTTCTGTATTAGAAGATTGGGAACAAATGTTACTTATGAGTATATGTAAAAATAATATTATTGCGAATAGCAGTTTTAGTTGGTGGGCGGGTTATTTAAACACACAATCAGATAAAATAGTTTGTTATCCAGATGTATGGTTTGGTGAAGCATGTCGTCATAACACAACGGATTTATTTCCTACAAGTTGGATAAAAATTAATTCAAAATTCGCTGAAACATGAACCAGTTATCATATGTGTTGTTTTCATAATGCAACTGAAAATGCTCTGGAGATGTATAAATACAATCGGCTAGAAGAATTTGGTCATCTTTAACTAAATATTGAAATTTAATATATGCTTTTAGCTTTTGGTCAAATATATGACACCAAGTATTTATTTTGTTTTTGTGTATAATAAAAAATCCGCCCCCAATAGAAGGTTTGTTGGGCACAATAGGTACCTTAGGTACTCCGTGATTTTTATTATTTATACTTTTTATAAGTTCGTTCATATGTTTGGTATCGTTATTGATACATGCATAGTGAATTTTGGAGGTATCAAGAGATATATTTTTACACCAGTTTTGTAAATAAAAAGTATTTAAATCGGTTGGACCATTACGAAAATAACCGATATCACACCAACCATACAAATCTGTTTTAAAATAATTGTGCTGGGCTGTTTCTTTTACAAACCAAATTTTTTCACACCATAACATAGATAGTTCCCAACATATTTTTTCATTTAAATAATGGTTCTTTTTATGATTCTCTATCCAAAAGGATTTATATCGATAATGGTAAAATTGATCTAAAGGTTTTATAACTATTTTTATTTTAGGATTTTTAGTGTTTATGTATGGAACGCTATTTTCATCAGTATAAATGACTAAATAAAAATGATTTACGATAGAAATAAAATTATTCATCCAATAAATGTATTTACCGACATCAAATTTAGATTTTAAAATATAAAAACAACTAGAAAAAGTTATCATTCAATAATAAAAACATTTATTATTAAATACTATTACAAATATATTTATTTTCGAAATAAGACAAAAAAGAAGAAAAAAGAGAAGAAAAAAGAGAAGAAAAAAGAGACAAATGAAAATTGAAAATAATTATTTAAACAAACAAGATTAATTGTATAAATGATAAAACAAGATTACATAATGCTTATTATGAATTGTAAAAAATACATGAAAAAATCTTTTTATCAGAAAATTACCTGGTTACGAACTGTTCCTTCTTACATAAAATATTATCACGTAATTGGCGATATCGATTTAAAAACGGAATATAGATTTGATGATATAGAGAGAATATTATGGGTAAAAACGTTGGATGATTATAATTCGTTGCCGAAAAAGGTGATTTCTTCTTATAAAGCAATTCAAGAAACATTCGATTTTAAATACATATTTAAAACAGACGATGACCAAATATTAGCTCATACACAATTTTTTGATACGATTATTGGTATCATTAATAAAAAAAACCCTAGACCTCATTATGGAGGATACATAGTAGATGTGCCTGCGACTCACGTTTCTCAATATTATAAAATACACCCTGAATTACCGAATGATTTGATTATTCAGAAAACGAAATATTGTAGTGGAAGGTTTTATTTTCTCTCTAAAGAAGTTGTTAAAGACTTGATTACGAAGAGAGAAGATATTAATAACGAATTTTTTGAAGATTATGCGATGGGATTTCATATGGATGAAAAATGGAAGAAAACGATGATACATATAAGCACAAATAAGTATTTCGCAGATATTGAAAATAGTGATTTTTATAAAATGTGCGAGACTACAAAATAAACAAATATATTTACTTTAGTCTAATTAAATTTTTTTTCACGTGATAACAGCAATTTAATTCTGTATCAGAATACTCCTTTTTATTATTAAATTTTTCATTCAATACTGTATCCATTTTTTTATAATGATAAATCGTATCTGCTATAATATCGGTCAATTCAATAAATCTATCTTTGTATTGGGCAAAATTAAAATCGCCCTCGCGAATTTTCTGTATAATTATACAATAATAGTCAAACTCATACCATTCTGTAGTTATCATAGTAAAATATTTGTTCCAAATTGTTTCAAATTCTATATAATCTTCTTCTGGAGTTTTTGGGTTTGTAAGCCGTGGAAATTCGGCAATCATAGATTTCATAAAAGCATCACACGCATGTGTTTTATATTCTGCCGCAATTGGTTCGCTATCGGTTATCTCCATATTTTAATTTGTGTTGTATTTGATAATATATTTCAATTTTATATCATACAAAATAGGACGTTTTATTCAAAATGTTTATTAAGTCTATTATAACTATCTAGATTATACGCTTTACATATTTTATGGGTATCACCACCATTTATACTACAGCCCGTTGATTTGATGCAAACTTCTAAACAATCATTCATTTTTTTTACCCATGTTATACATTTTTCATTTATAATTTTGTTATCATCTGCTTTGATATATGTATGACTAGTTTCCATTATAATATAAATTGTTATAATTTTATATTGTTTTTATAAAATTATAAATGACGAGTGTATAAATTAAACCAATTTCATTTTTGTGAGTGGATGAGTATCTTCTGTAGGAAACATCCATTTTTTATCTAAATCAAGCATTACATGATGATAATTGGTATTCTTTTTTTCTATATCACTATAATCATCTTTTTGACTGACTGATAAGGGAATAATTAGATACCACAAATTTGTTTCTTGTAATTGAAACCAGTATTTATCAATCGCATAGAACCGGTGATTTTGTGGTTCTCTCAACAACTTTTGTATTCCTTCTCTATAATTTTGAATCAAAATATCATAATAATGACTTTTAACAATATATCCAGTCGTGGTTTGACATTTGGATACTTTTATACATGTTTCATCTACTTTTTTATAAGGGGGCATATTGTTTCCACCGATTAAGGTCACATCCCATACTTTGTGAATAGCTAAAAATTCGTTCATTTGCTTAACAAACAAAGTAGGATTTAAAAAGGTAATATCATCTTCCACGATTAACACGTGGTCCCAATTGTTCGTTCTAGCGATTTCAAGACATTTTAAATGAGACATGCTGCATCCGAGGGCACCATTCGGTAGTTTCGTGGCATTAAATCTATTCGCACAAGTAATACCAATCTGTTTTAATTGATTTTCTACGTAGGTTTTTCTGTCAGGTCTTGATTCTAGGTTAATATAAAATACATGTTTAATATCGCAAATACTCCTCATTCTATTCTTTTATCATGACATTTTTAATATATTTTCCGATTTTAATATAAAAAAATATATTTGTATATTAAAATGACAACTGAAGTTGATTTTGCGAGTATTAAGTTTGAAATAACAGAGCGTCCATGGGGCTGGTATACAACTGTCAACGGTAATGATTATACAGGATACAAAGTGAAAAAGATTGGCGTATATCCTGGAAAACGTCTTTCTTTACAGAGTCATAATAAAAGAAGCGAACACTGGGTCATCGTTAAAGGTAACGCAAAGGTACAGATTGGACAAGATTTTTTAGAATTAACCCAAAATCAACATGTGTATATTCCAAAACAAACATTACATCGAATGGAAAACATCGGATCAGAAATGGTAGAGTTTATTGAAACACAAATAGGTGAATATTTGGGAGAAGATGATATTGTTCGATATGAAGATGATTTTGGTAGAGCTTAAATGAGACAATTTAATTTTTTATAATTCGTCTAAAAATAACATAAATCATAAGTGCGTTTTATCTCATTTTTCTTTTTGGACGGTGTAACATAATCGTTTCTCTACTGTAAAAGATTTGAATCTTTACTTTTGCTCCGATATGTTCCAAAAATTATATCAAAAATAGGAAATAATATACAATAATTATAATTCAACAGTTTATGATGAATACTATGATGCGACCAATATAATTCTGAATGTGATAAATAAGACGATGTGATATATACATAAAGAATTATTATTTGTTCATAAACGGATATATTTATGAAAACAATCGGCATACCGATCGAAATAATTGACGCTAGATCATCCAATTCTGTTAAAAAAAAAGTATCAAATGGATATATAATAACATTTGTATGATGTTTTTTATGGATATTTGTATAATAATATTTATGAATAATTCGATGGTATACATAATAGATTGCCTCAATCAGCGTACAATACAAACACGTTGAATATAATGATTCAAGCCAAGTATGTTGGCCATATGGAATTATATTATCAGAAACCATATACATAAGTCCGGTGGATTGAAATATCAATAAAGGGACATTTCTAATGTATTCGTTGATTCTACTCATTTTTTCTCCATTACTAAAAGTAGGATTTATGAATGGGTGATTATTTACGTAGCATATAAAAAAAGAAGTTATTGTAGAAATTGAAAAGGTACCTGCGATGACACCAAAAGAAATCAGTATATTCATTTTATTATATCATATTTAGTTTTTAACTTTGTTTGTATTCAATTTTAAGTTGTCTCATTCTTTTGGTGTTACTTTGCACCTTTAATCAACCATGAACTAGATTGAATTTTTTCGCCAAACCCATCACGTAATTCAATTCCTAATTCTGCACATATTTTCGCTTCCGGAATGCTGTTATTATTTTGGTCGCCGCCATTACAAAAAAAAGTAGGTCTAGGACTAACAGTTGCTAATGTTTGGCAAACGGTTCGGTCTAAGTCGACGGATTTAACTACGTAATCAACGCATTTTAATTCCTGAATAATTTTGATTCTCTCATCTGCAGGCATGAATGACTTTCCTTTTTTCAGAATGGCTTGTTCATCGTTATTTACAATAACTAGCAATTTATCTGCTGTGCCTTTGGATAATTTAAAGTATTCGATGTGACCAATATGAATTGGGTCAAAATAACAACTCACGCAAGCAATCGTACTCATTTCAGTCGTACTCATTTCAGTGGTACTCATTTCAGTCGTACTCATTTATATTATATGCATATTGTTTTCTAAAGAAAATACACAAATAAAAGAAATTAATAAAGACCTCCTAATCCAATTTTACCTGACTTCGGCTTTAAATATGTTATTTCTTTTGGTTTATATTGTAAAAAAGAAGGAATAGGTGGAGGCATTTGTGAAGGCATTTGTGAAGGCATTTGTGAAGGCATTTGTGAAGGCATTTGCGAAGGCATTTGTGGAGATGGGTGTTTGTAACTGGAAATTGTATCTGATTGACCCTTGTTATAAGAATCGTTTTTTAAATCGTTCATTTCATCCTCTTTTATTTTTTCCATTAGAGAGTGTGGGATTTCTTTTCTTTCTGCCAAAAACTTATTTGCTAATTCTAAGCGTTTTTCTTTTGAAGTTGGATAATAAGGAATGTTTGACCAATCTTCAGTAGTGACTACAGTATTTTGTATTTCCTGTAGTTTATTAGGTGCTTTTATTTTCCTATTTGGTTCTCTCAAATCATATTTATAATAGTTATCTTCTTCGAATGAAATATGAGATAAAAATGTTTTAATATTCACAAAAAAAATATTTGGATTATCTACTACATAAATGTTATCATTCGGATTATCTGATTTAAGATCTATTTTATAATGTAACTTATGAATGGTACGAATGCCATCTGTTCCGTTGTCCGATTTCATTCTCCAAGGGTCTTTTTTACTTATGATTCTAGATATTCCATCAAATAATTGCAATATTTCTGGACTTCCAATAGGATAAAAAACACTTCTATCAATATATAATTGGTAGTTTTGACACCGTTTTTGCAAACAATTGTCTTCCATTCCCCATCCCCAAAAACAAGGAAACCCGTTTATTTTTTCAAAATCACCGCCTTTTATCACAACAATTCCTCCTAATGCATAATCATAACCGTAATAATGTTTCACTACTCCAGTAGTAGTATTATAATCAAAAATTTTATTAAAAGGAATAGTATCAACATCGTTAAATACAAAACTAATATTCTTGTAATCATTCGGATATTTGTTTTTTACGGCTAAAAATCCAATATTTTTTGTTGCTCCACGATTAAAAGTCCTGGCATCACACTGATGAGAGAAATAAATCTCATAATCATCATCTTTTTCTAATATAAAAGACATGTATTTACTAAAAAAAAATTTGTGCTCTACACGATTTCGATAAGGCACTATAAAAACACGTTTTGGAATTGTCTCACTCATTATAAAAATTCATTTTTTATTTTTGGAATTTTACTTTATAATTAATAAAAATAGATTAAAGACAATCGCAGGTATTATATAGATAATGCACACACTCGGTATTGTTTTATTTATTGGTTATCTTTATTATAGTTTTTCTTTAGAACCTTCATGTAAAAAATGTAAATGGTTTTCTATTCCTAAAGGACAAAAACATGAATATGGATTGTGTAAGTTTTTCGCTAATATTGAAACACATAAAGAGAAGACACAAAAAAAAATGTATGAATTTGCACAGCATTGTCGACAAAATAATAACTTATGTAGTCCCAACGGTTATTTTTATGAACCCAATAAAGAAAATAAATCAAATAAAGAAAATAAGGAAGAATCAAATAAAGAAAATATTGATACCGAATACACTGTAACAGACCAAATTAAATTATATAATAAAATTCAAATGGAAGAAATAATTAAACTTGAATTAGAGTTGTTTGAATTAAAAAATAAGGTGTATGGCGAAGTAAATGAAAATTATGAATTAGACAAAGTAGATGAAACCATACGTCAACTACATAGAAAAATATATTTGAAAAAAAATCAAACAGAGATAAATGAAACCGAAATAATCAATATAGATATGGTATAGTTAAACAGAATATTTTTTAATAATCACTTCTGGTATAAGCTCATGTTGTATTTTTTCTAATTTTTTATAGCATTTATTAATAGTCACCTCACTTATTTCACTTACATTTTTTACATCTCTTTTTGTGATATTTAATTTAAATACTTGTGAAATGAAGTATATGATTCCAGAAGCAATCGAATGAGGTGTGTTTTCAGGCATTAAATTCGATTTTTCAATTTTCATCGAAATGAATTGTCCAAGTTTAGTCAATTCATTATTTATATTCAATTTACTACAGAATCTCTCAATAAAGGCTTCTGGTTTTTGTTTGCAAAGATTCGTTTTCTCTTTGTTATCCATGTCCTTTTCTAAATTATTTATGATAAGGAGCGCATTTTTACACCCTTTAGTAGCACTTGTAATATCCAAATGAAAAATATTGGCGATTTCTTTCGCGGTTCTTGGATAATTATTGATTCGACAAGAAATATAAATAGATGCGGCTAATATTCCATCCCGATTATCTCCACGAAATGTCAATTCGTACTCGGATATTTTTTTGTGATATCTCATAGCATCGTCAATAATCATTTTGGGTACTCCTGCATTTTGTGCCATAATAGTAATCACTTGAAAATCGTCATACTGTGATTTTTCCTTGTAAGGCATCGCTTGCCATTCAGTATATCTGCGTATTTTTTTCATTTCATACATCATAGAGCCGTTGCATAAAATTTTACATCCATAGGAAGATTCTTTTAAAAGCGGATTTATAGGAATTCCGCATCGCGTAGGATCAGAATTATGATTGTCGTCTGCGCCATAATACCTCCATTCTGCAGATTGGTCCACCAAATCTTTATAAATGATACCACAACTTTTATTGATACAAGTCAAAAAACCTTCATCTGAAAAGGCAAGATTTGATTCACATCTTTCACAAAATTCTCTATCTCCCGATTCACGATACATACATTCTAAAGGAATCAATTTTTCACTATCAATTTCTTCATCAAATATATTCCATAATTCTTTTTTATTATGAATAGGTATTTTTTTCTTTTGACTTTTATGATTCATGTTTATTATCTCACATAGATTATATATTTTTAATTCAATTTTATTTAGAATTATAATACTATTTTATATAAATGGGAAATTCACAAACAAAAAATCCGGATACAAAAAAAGAATTTGAAAATTTTTATGATATTATTGACTATATTGCTACATATTATATATTGACGATGGATTTCAAAAGTTTAACAAAACTTTCACAGAAGGAATATTGCGATGAATTAGTTATTTTGACATCCGACATTATTGATAAATATTTTAACGATATGGAAGTGACTTATCTTGCACAAAGAGTGAAAGGCGGAGTGGAAGTGAATGAACTGAAAAAGGAACACGAAACTTTTTTGACAAAAAGTCAATTAGACAGTTTAGACGTAAAGAATGATACACAAAAAACGATTCGGAAACGGCGTATATGTTTTGGTATTGCTAAATTTTATATAAAAATTGCACATTTATTTGCTGCGATAGTAATGACAATTAATCCAGTATATATTTATAAAGATGCCGAAGGAAATGTTAGGAAAAGCAATTTTTATGAAAAAGATAAAATACCTAAAGGTGTAGATAAAAAAATACATAAATTAAATATTTGCGATAATCGTATCCGTTCTTTAAAAGGGTTTGAAGATTCAAAGGATAATCCCGATGAAATAAATATGCATCCAAATATTTGCTCTATCAATACAAATTCTTTGGGAAAAACCCGAATGTTATCAGAAGAGCCTGGAATAGTTGAATTGAAACAACTGTATTTAGATGACAAATATGATTATTCGAATGGAACATTCACAGGTATGTCTGAAAATACAGAGAATCAATTCAATAAAGACTTACAGCTTTTTTATACTGCTTTTACTGGAAAAAAAGAAATGCCCGTGGATGTAAAAAAATTCAGCGACATTAAATTGCGCGATTATAATAGCCGGAATTCATGTCAGGGTGATGCAAGTTTTAAAAAAACTTATAAATTATCTAAAACAGACAAATTGTTTGTGAATTATGCAGATAATATTAAAAAAATGATTCAATCGGCGTCCGCAAAACAGCAAGAATTACTGTCAGTAATTAACGAAATGTTTTCTTTTGTAATAGATCCTCACACAAGTAAAAAAAAGGTGAGAGTTAATCCTAAACTTACGGATGAGATGTTACAAAAATTAATAGAGAGCACTAGAACAATAATCATGGAATTGTATGTAAAATGTGAGACGGATTACGTAAACGGTGTTAAATTGTATGAAGCCATCGTCGAGTCTAAAATATTGGAAACGACGCAAAAACAAATTAATTCGTTAAATAAAGAATCAGATAAAATTATTCAAGCGAATTCAACTAAATCAAAATATATTCCAAATCAACAGGTACCTCCTATAGTTTTGCCCATGCAAAATCCGGGTTCAACCTCAATACCAACTTCAACACCAAACTCAATACCAAGTTCACCTATATCCCCGTATAGACCCTTACAGAATCCTTAAAACTAAATAAAAACATGAAAATTATGTTTTTATTTTAATGCTTACCCACGACATCTAAGTTTATTGTTGTTGTTGGGATAATCGTTGAGTCATGTTTTGAGTTTGGCTCAACTTTTGTTGTAATTGTTGTTGTTGTTGCTGTTGTTGTTGTAATTGTTGACTCAATTTTTGGGTTTGTTGTTGCGTTTGACTCATTTTTTGCGTCAACGCTTGTTGCATTTTCTTCGTACTTGCGTGGACAGCCTTTAAAGCCTTGACAGCTCCCTTAACACTTTTTCGGCCAACTTTGCGACTACCTTTTCTACTTCTTCGTCCTCCTCTTGCCATTATTTATATATATAACAAACAAAAAAAATTAAAGTAAAAATTAAAAATTAAAATAAAAAATGCCTAAAGAAAAGAATAAATGATTAACCTTCCCATACGCGATTTTTGTTTGGCCAATACATAGGGTCGCCTGGTTTAACATTATAAACGGCATCATACATAGGTATTCTAGATAAAGGAATATTGGTTCTGTATTTATCTAAAGGATGCGGATTTGTTTTTAATTGAGCATTCAAAGCGCGTTTACTTGAAAGTTTTTGACGTGCTTGTTCTGCATAATATACAAAAAATTCTTTAATAACTAAATCGCGTACTGGTAATAAAATATCATTATGAACTTGTAAATCTCCTAAATAGGTCATACACACATTTATTCCAGAAATGTCTGCTAAATTTTCACCTATTCCTATACTCGCATCGTAAATGATACCATCTCTTTTAGCAAATTCTTCGTATTGCTTAATAACTTCGTTTTGTATTTTTTTGAAATGCGCTTTATCTTTTGGTGTCCACCAATCTTTTAATACACCGTTTTCATCGTATTTACTTCCGGTATTATCTAAAGAATGTGACATTTCATGACCTAAAGTGAAGCCGATATGAGCTAAATTATATGCAATTCCTCTTTTACTTAAATCTACAAAAGGTTCTTGAATATATGCAATAGGTATATAAATACCGTTTAGTGTAGGCGTATAACACGCGTTTACTACATATGCTTGAGTAGAGATAAATTTAGGTGGCGGATAGGACCAATCTATAATAGGAGCATCTACGACTGTATGACCTTCTAATAAAATAGATTGTTGATGTCTCCATTCTACACCCAATAACATATTTCCCCATGCATCGGTGGGTGAATAATCTAATAAAGGATCTTCTCTCAATACTAGGGGTGAACCTATCATGTATTTGAATTTATACAATTTTTTAAGAGCATTCTTTTTTGTTTGTGATTGCATCCATGTATTTTTCTTGATAATTCGAATAAACGCTTCTTTCATATCTTCTGCTAGACCTTTCACAAAATTAATTTTGAATGGGTCTGCATATTGTTCTATGTATTGATTGGTTAAAAATGTATTAAATGCAAATCCTAGAGAAGGGATAGCGTAATTTTTTACTTGTGCTAATTGTCCTCTTGCGAATTTTGCATTAAATTGATAATAATTGGTTAAACCAGATGTTGACCATCTTTTACACTGACGAATATAAATATATATCCAATAGGTTCTCCATGCCGGAGTATCCCATTCAGCCTTTAATAAATCTGAGCCACATTTTAAATAATTTAAATTAGCGGTGGTAAAAAAAGGCGGAGGTTTAGAAAAGCCTAACTCTTTTGAAAATTCCGGCCAATCAAAACCATATATGTTAACTGCATCTTGAGAAGTGACTTTGTTATAATTTGTCGGGTTTGTTTCTTTTATAAATGGACATATCAAAGCATTCAATATTTTTACTTCTATATCAAAAATATCTTCTACATGAAACCCGTGATTTTCTCCTAATGTTGTTTTAAATAATATATTTAAATACTTAAAAAATTCTTTTTTATATTCCCTTTTGTATTTTACATTTGTTCCATCATCAAAATACACACTAATGTCGATAATAGAAAACTGACACGAATTTATTGAACTTCTAAATACAGTAGGTTGTTTTTCGTCTGGTATGATAGACCAAGAAAAAGGTGCACCCCATGAAATAATTTCGTTTTTATTTACCAAAGCTAACAACTTCCAGAGATTTTTTTTGTCTTTTCTTAAAGTATCTACATTATCTACCCATTTTTTGCAATAATCTTTTGATTCAGAATCTGTATTCATTCTTACTTGAGAATGATAAAAATTTTTTAGAGAAGTAGCAAATTTGTCTTTATTTTTTTTTGTGTATTCTTCTACTATTTCTATCAACTGATTATAAACTTTGTCCTGAGCAATTCTAAAATTATCAATCTGAACGATATATTTCTGCTCTTGTGGTACTTTGATGTTTGATAACCAGCGTTGATTTACATAATTATAAAAATCATTTTTAGGAGTGTATTTATCGGATGTAGATAATTTTTTAAAATCAAGTATCATATTTTTTTCAACATAATCTGGCTTAGTTAATAATAATTTTGATGCAGAATTATTTTCATAATCTTTTTCAAACGATTGAGATTGTGGAGCTATTCTTGCACAAAAAGATACGATATTTTTTTTAGTAATGCTACTTTTTGAAAGAGTTGCTATTTTTTTATCCCTTAAACTCCTTTTTTTCGTTTTCATCATTATATATAATATAAGGAATTAAATATAAAAATTGTATAGAAATTCTATAAAAATTATAATTTAGTTTCAATTTTACACCCTTGAAGATTTAAAATGGCACGCTTAATACCAAAAAAAATCAATAAGGTTTGCCCTTCACAGAGCGTGTAAATTTTGGTTTTGGTAGTTCGTCTAAACTACCTGATAAATTCTTGCTTCTGGATAAATAATTTGGTCTTTCTTTATTATTTATCGCATTATAAGCTATTTTATAAATATTTGTAGATCCATTAACATCTCTATTCCAATAACCGCATCCGTTCTTACAACAAATCAGCCCATGGACGATAATGTTTCCAGTTCTGTATGGTTTTGGATTTTCCCTAACCATCGTCTTTTTACAAATACCTATTTCACATTTGGAACACATACAACTCGTTCTAAATTCATCAACCAAATAAGTTTGAAAACCTGCTTTTCTAAATAATGTTCGCATTCCTTTTCCTTTGGTTGCTTCTTTATATTTCATTTGTTTTTTTTGTTCGTAATCGCCAAAACAAACTACTACATCTTTTTCATTACCAAAAATGCGTTTGAAGTTATTTAACATTTTTTGTTCGCTTCTCTTTGTGTTTCTATAACTTTGTAAGCGTAATTTTCTAAAAATGTATTTTTCGTAAAAGCTAAATAACATTCCATTTATTTCGCTCTTCTTTTGTATATATTCCTTAAATTTTGATATGTTAAGTGATTTTCTATTTAGTTTGGATAATTCAGTTTCCCATTCTATAATTGTTTTACCATGTATTTTTTCCTTTTTCAATTCCAATTGAATTTTTGAATACTTCTTTTTCTTTGTTTCTTTTCTTCGTTGGTCTTGTGAATATCTAAATGTATTTGCTTCTTTATTGGAATTATCAACACAATAAATTAAATCACATTTTCCAGGATCAATCGCCACTATTTTTTTATTTTGTAAAGAAGAATAATCATCTAAATCATCTATATATGTTTCAGTTGTTAAACCTTTTTTCATCATAGGTAATTTCTTACCAATCAAATCTTTACGCAATAATAACAAAGAACAGCTTACACCATCTGTTTCTATCATATGATGAAACTCGTAATATTTTTTATGAAACATTTTCCTTTCAGTTCTAAAAAAGAATTCCCATATTTTATCTTCTTTGCGTTTCAAATTCCCTTTTGTTAAAAAATCACTTTTATTTCCTTGTTTCTTTGTCATAAGTAAATGAACTAATGTGGTTGTATCTAATCTTATATGTTTTGGTATAACTTCACTTCTCATAGGAAATACATTATAAATAGTTTGTTCTTCCTTTTCAATTTGTTTCATCATAAAAATCATACAGCCAAAATAATCAAATGGACTACACATTAAGTCATAAACGATATTATTCTTTTTATAACTTTGTTTGTTTGGCGTAATAAATTGTTTGTGTTGATTAATCCATTTATGATAGATGGAATGAGATTTATAATTAACATTTTCTATATTCAATAAATCTGTTTTTATTTTGCGTAGTTGATTACATAAATTATTTATCCTTTGTTCCTTTGCATTTTGTGTAATATTGAGCTTTCTTATTTTGCTTACAATAAACTTCTTTTTCCAAACAACATTTACATATCTTTCAACATACTCTACATAATGTAATTTAATATTGTTCTCATACATCGTAAGAATATCAATTGTAAGATAATCTAAAATGGTGTTCATATGTGTATAATCTAAATTTTCATTTTGAATAAGCGGTTGAAAATCTGTTTTGTAAAAAGCTGTTAAATTATCTTTTAATTCTTTAATTTCTTTTTTTGGTGGTCGTCCAGATGATTTTTCATTACATAATATTTTCATACACGAATTAATAAACTCATCATTTATAAGAGGTAATGTATTATACTTATCATAATGATCCAATAAAAAAAGTTTCATAAACATCATAGTTTGGATAACAATTTTATTACATTTAATGACCGCATTTGTAATTTTCGGTAAGTTAATGTCAGGATGTTTCAAGACACTTTTTAAGGAGGTTTTAATTCCTTTGAAAAAGTCGGTTGGTGGATTTACTTCTTTTTCCATCCCTTATAATATTCCTTAATATTTTTATTTTAAGTCATTTTCCATAAATAATATAAAGACATTATAACAATTATTATTAAAATGGAAAAACATTATATACTCTATACATCATTTGAAGATAAAGATAAATTAAAAAAACTTGGTTGCCGATGGTGCCCAGAAGAAAAATTATGGTATTGTTTTAATTCAAACTTAAATGAAGTTAAAATGAATTTTCATAATATTTTTTCAAATAGTTTATTTGAAAAAAATTACCTTCAAATAGAATACATAAATGACATTATTTCAAAAAGTAATGAAATTGGCATTCCTGAAAATGCTGACAATAAATTTGAAGAAAAATATTATAGTATATATTATAGTTTAATAAATGAACTACTTGATTATTTGACATTTGACAAATGTACTAAAATAAAAGATAAACAATATAGAATAAATAATGGAGGAAAGGTTATTTTAGAAAAAAAGTATAATGGTAAATTTACATTAGATGAAAAAAAGGTTTGGAATAAGTTTTATGAATACTATCAACTTCCGACATTTTATGATATTGTTGATACTTGTAAGAAAATTATAGACGAACAACATATATCTATTAACGGATGGAAAAAAGCTAATCACAATAGTAAAACCCAAGAATTATTTTGGAAAGAAAAATTACAAAAATTATATCCAAATATAAATTATCAATATAAAAAAGGTAATTGTGTTTTTGATTTTATTGATTTTGACAATAAAATTATATTTGAAGCAAAAATAGATTATAATAATGTGATAAGAAGTCAATTCACAAAATATAGAAAAATGTTTCCAGATTTTAAAATAGTATATTTAATAGGAATAGATAAAGTTTCATATATAAATTGTTTTACTGAAGAATATTATAACACGTTATTAAACGAATACAATGATAAAAGTGAGATTTATAGAAATAGTCATTATCAAGGGATATGTCCCAAATTTCCAATAGAATATTATCTATATTATGAATACAACTTAAATAATAATGAAGATTTATATGAAAATGTTAATTATTATAACAAAACTTTTGAAGATATTATTAATTTCTTAAAATCAGAACACAAATTGACAAAAATATTAAAGATTAAAACGTGCGAATATGTTTAAATTTTATTGAATTTATATATTTGAGTTTGTGATTTATCATATGTCAAATAAGAAATATCCGTTATTATATTATATTTTGTCTTCAATAAATTTTTTATTATTGACAACCAAGGTCTTTTTCGTTTAGTTGGTTCTCCAACAGCTTTCAAGTTATTAAAAGCATAATATTTTCGTATTTCAGGTATAAGTTCCATTATTTTTTTTTGTATTTCTTCATTTTGGTCTAATTCATAAAGCGTATATTCTGTTTTATTTTCTAAATCTAAAATAGATATAATCTTATCTACAATTTCTTCCTGTTCTTTTTTATACAATTCGCTTTTAAGACGCATTACAATATACTTAAAATAATAAATAAATTTTAAGTATGTTATTTATAAATTTTTAATTTTCTTCTTCTTGTTGATGTTTCCTTTTTAATTCATATCCTTCTTTCAAATTATAAGCATATTCAAAATAGTTTTTATAGTTTTCCTTTTTAACCTTTTCAATAGCTTTATCTACATTATTTTCTAATTGTTGATAATTTTCAACATTCCTATCTTTTTTCATGTAAGTTTTTATTTGGTTAAAATATGCTTCTATTGGTAAATTGCTACGAGGAGTATAAGGCACCGCAAATAAATAATGATTGCCACTTTTAGTTATAGCATTTTTAATCAATTCGTTATTATGACTTCCAGCATTATCCAAAATAATAAGATGATCTTTATAGTTTGGAAATATGTGTTTTTCTAAAAATTCTAATAATCTTTCTTTTGTCATACCTCCTTTTTCATATAATTCTTTTCCAACACATTTTGTATTACTTATTGCTACTAATAAAGTAAATTTGCGAAATACAAATTGATTTGATGTTTTTATTATACAACGCTTACCCAAATTACATCTACTATAAGTTGGTTTCAAAGCAGAACCAACACTTGTTTCATCCAAACAAATAATTTTGTTGATAGGAAATTTACGAACTTCGGTAAAAAATTTATTCATTTCATTTTCTTTCTCAATTGGTTTCTTATATCGTTCTTTTGGAAAATGTTCGTGTCTTGTTCGTTTTCTTGTTTTATTATTATCTCTAATAACTTGTCCTAAATGTTGAGGCGTAATATCAAACGATGGATACTTCTTTTTTATATCAATAGCTAATTCATTCATAGTAAGTTGTTCGTTTTGTTTCAATAATTCTAACGCAGTATTTACTTGTGGTTTAGTAATTTTATAAGATATTGGTTTTCGGTTTTTTCTTGTAAGATTTTTAGAAGTTTTATATTTATGTATCCATCTTTTTAGTGAAGACTTTTTACAATCAAATATTTTACAAGTATTATCATATCAGTCTTCATGGTTTAAGTAATAATTGACGGCAGATAACTTATAATCAACGCTTTTATGCTTCATATAATAAATAGATAAAAATTATATTAAGCGTGCCATTTTAAATCTTCAAGGGTGTAAACAGTTCTTCGTTATAAAGTAATTGACCAGATGGTTTATATGATTTAATAGGTGTATAGTTCTTTTTTGCCTGAATTTCGGTTTCTTTATTCACAAAACGTGTTGGATTTTTATCTTGAGAGGGTGTAGCAATCGTGATTTCATCTATTTTTTTGCCGTATTCGTCCACTTCAATACCTGTTTTTTTCTTAAATTCTGAACGCACGTAAGAAGGCACCCAATGAGACCATACAATCAATAGTGTATTCGGATGAATGTATTTTACATGAAACCCGTTCGTGCTAAGTTTATCCATTAAATAGGCAATACATGCTCCTTGGTCGTATCTAGGAACACCGATGATAAGCTCGGGAACCACAAACCAACAAAATTGTTCATCCATTTTTTGTCTAGAGGTTGTTTTAATTCTAACATGGATGCGATTCAAAATTTTATTAAACAACTCTAGTTTGCTTAAATCGGATTGCTGCTTTTTGTCATAAAGCTCATCTATACTTATCTTTTCAGAAAAATCATCGATGTTTTCAAGAGTAAATATATTTGCCATAAAAATATAAAAGAAAAAAGTTATTTATAAAAAATGTATATTACACGTTTGGTCTTTTTTTATTTTTGATTCGTATAATGTAATGACAATAAAACATTTAGTTATCTCTGGTGGAGGTCCCACACTTATTCAAATGTTATCCGCTATTCAAGAATTAGAGAGAAACAACTACCTAGATAGAAAAGAAATAAAGAGTATATATGGAACTTCTGCGGGTGCTATTCTGGGAGTGTTGTTTTCTCTAAACATGGATTGGGAAAGTATAAATGATTATGTTATTAAACGTCCGTGGCATGAGTTATTTTCTATTAAAGTACAAAATATATTAGATGCTTACACAAAAAAAGGAATTTATGACAATACTATTATAGAAAAATGTTTTAAACCTCTTTTAGATGCGAAAGATATTTCATTACATATTACATTAGATGAATTTCGACAATATTCTAATATTGATTTGCATTTTTTTACATTTGAAGTAAATCAATTTCAAATGGAAGATGTTTCTTACAAGACGCATCCGAAATTGTCTTTGTTAACCGCTATTCAAATGACTTGCGCACTTCCTGTCATGATGAGTCCTGTTTTTTTAGAAGATAAATGTTATGTGGACGGCGGTGTTGCATCAAATTATCCTTTGAAATATTGTATAGCGCATAATGAACCAGATGAAATACTAGGATTTAAAAATAAATATGATAATTATAAAAGAAACCATATTCATTCTGGTTCTACTTTATTTGATTTTGTAATGGGGTTTCTTTTTCAATTGATAAACAGTTTAAGTACGCAAAATGTAGAGCCTAGTATAAAAAATGAAATTGAGTTTAATACGTCTCTATTAAGTATTGAAATTTTTAAAAATACACTTAAAAATATTGAGACGAGAAAGGAATTATTCGAAAATGGGATTAAAACGGTGAATACGTATTTGTCTTTGAAAGAATAACTTCAAACAATAATTTTACCGTTGTATTTTGTTGCATATTTATGCAATTTTTTAACCATTCTTTTTTGTAATTTCGCGTATTTTGTTTTCAACTCTTCAAAATCATTTCCTGAGGTATTTAGATTTATAGAAAATCCAAAAAATTCACGTTTTTTATTTATACGATACTTTGAAAATTTTTCATGCATTTCCTTTTCAATCTTTTTCCAATCAGTTGTCTCAATCGCAGCAATCGGTTCAAATTTTTCGGATACGCTTGTTCCAGAGAGGGTTTTTATTCTATTTTCAAATTGGGTTGTCTCACCACATTTGATTTGGAATGGCTGAGAAGGACTTGTTAATAAATATGTAATACCGATTTCGGGTTTTATTTGTGTCATCGTTTTGAAATAATCCGGAATAGTCTTTTTTATTTTTCTAACAATTGTTAACGGATTTGCGAATGTTTTTACACTAGTTTTTACACTAGTATACGACTCTTTAATTCTAGTTGTAATTTGTTTTACCATGCTACTATATTACGTAATATATCTTTATGTTATAATATAATATCAAAATGCGTTAGGTAAATCATAAAAATTAGAATTGCCATAGAAAAGGTAAGAAAATAATTGTTGAAACCAACCAATCTGTACTCCGTTATCGCTCCCTCTAGAACTTCGTATATTTTCTTTTTGTGTTAAATTAGAAAAGATTGGAAACATACAAGATACGTTTTGTTGCATGTTTTTTATAAAAAAGGGTAACTTATTATCTTTGTTTAATACCTTATTAAAATTCTCATAATAAGAGAGAACCTTTATATCTTCTTTATTACTCACCTTCATTTGGATTCTTATATGGTCTTCTTCTTTATCGTGAAGTGTGCCAACATGTATTAAATTTGCATTAAACAGTATTATATCGCCTGATTTACATGGTAAATGGACGGTTGGATTTATTAGATTGATATCGAATGAATGTAGATTTTTATGACTGGTTGGCACGACTCCTAGACATTTATCCATACTTTCTAAATATATTAACATAGTGTAAGATGGATATTTTTGCCCCTCGTTGAAAAAATCACCGTTATTGTCTCTATGACATGTATGTACAGATGATTTTTGAATAATCCATATGTAATCTTGAAATACATAATTTTTACCAACTTGATTATGAATCAACGTATGTAATGTATTATTTTTTACTAAGAAATTTTTTACGGTAGAATAATCATTCTCTATACATTTATTTTTTAAATATTGCACATCTATGTTATCAAATACATTTTTTAGTACTACGAATCCATCTTTTTTTAAACTATATTTATCCGTATCTTGTATGATTTTATTTTTTAAAAAAGATGCAAATATTATATAAATAAAAAATAACATAAAAAATAACATAAAAAATAACATAAAAAACAGGAGGTATTTATATAATTTTGTAAATTTCATAATTTTCTTATATATAGAATATAAAATTTACAAAAAGGTTTATAGCGCTGTATTTAAAAACTGCGTTAGATTGTTTTTTGTTGGTTTTGCATCAAATTCGATGACTTGACCATCTTTGATAAGTTTAATGGTAGGAAATCCTTCTATTTTATATTTATTCATCATTTCTTCTACTTTGGCATTTTCAGTCGTACAATTTACTTCTGTAAATACAACTTTGTACCCATTTACGGTCTTGTTTTCATATTCACTTGTTATATCTTCCCAAACAGGTTTGGCGGTTTTGCAGTGTGGGCACCAATCGGCGTAGAAAAACATAAGTTCGGCTTCATTTGTAGAATCATTTTTGCTTGGCGTGTATTCGTTGTTTGGCGTATAATTCGTTTTAAAGATAGGTATTAAAGGCATCAACCAATTGCGTGCTAAGTATACTATTATAAGTATGACTACGAGTGCTAAAATAATATACATACTACTAGACCCTGAACCTCCAGTCATAAAATTCAGCTTGCCTCCCGTATTGAATCCTAATTTATTCTTTAAAAAATCCATATATATCTAGTTAAGAATTTCCTGAACTATTTTTAACGAACCTGTTTTCAGATTTCAGATTTTCAGAATATTTTTTTTACTAAATCTTTCAAAACAAAGAAAAATAATACGGTTAAAAATAATATAAAAATATACGTGCATATAATATTTGTGTTTTTTTGAGAAGTTAATTCGTAATTGGTAAAAATGGTTTGGCGTAAGAAAATGCTCTGGTGTACGCTTAAATATAAAGTATAACCTAACAGAATCAATACGATTATCTTCATGAAGGCGGATGTTTTTACAAATTGATTTAATGGGCTTATTATAAAAAGAATAATAATAAATATAGAGCTGTATGTGCACATGCATATTTTTTTGGATACATTCAATAAATCGTCATTCATGTCTATAAATTATTATTTTATTTTTTATTTTTATATATAATTTATATATGAAAAATACTAAAAAAAATAGGGGGAAAAAATCTACAAAGAGTGTTTTCAAAAAAAATGACTATAATGCGAATGATGGGTTTTTGACAAGCACCTGGGGACCTCCTCTATGGCATTATTTGCATACTATGAGTTTTAACTATCCGGTCAATCCTACTTTACAAGATAAAATTCATTATAGGAATTTTGTATTGAATTTACAATTTGTACTACCTTGTAAATATTGTAGAATAAATTTGACTAAAAATTTCAAACAATTACCTTTGACAACGGCTGTTATGAAAAATCGCGACAGTTTTTCTAAATACATTTATGATTTACATGAATTAATAAATGACATGTTGCATAAAAATTCTAATCTTACTTATTATCAAGTGAGAGAACGGTATGAGCATTTTCGTTCTAGATGTACTACTGAAAAACCTACACTATTTAAATTTAAGAATAACACACGTAAGAATAACACACGTAAGAATAACACACATAAGAAAGAACAGGGATGTACCGAATCTCTCTATGGTAAAAAATCAAAATGTATTATCAAAATTGTTCCACAAGAAGAGAGAGGAAAAACAATCCAAATAGACAAAAAGTGTATTAAAAAAAGAATCGTTCAATAAACTGACTCGTTTACATACCGAATGTAGAAAAATCATTCAATACAGGTGTTGGTAAATACTCTGCACTCATCGAACTATAATTAGGTACTTTTTTGCAATCAAAATTTGGTTCAGGGCAACGTGCACAAGCAGGACAAGGAGGAGGAGGCTCGTCTCTCGAACACGTTCCCGCAACAGGACAAACAGGACAAACAGGAGGAATAATTTCAGACTTTAGTATGTACAAATCTTCTTGACCCGGAGGTATTTGGTTATAAGGAATTCCCATTCCTGCATATGCATTATAAACAGAAGATGCTGTGGGTCCTCCGGCAGGTCCAGGCGGATTAGAACCTGGAGGATTGTATGGTCCTGCTCCAGGAGGATTATAAGCTCCAGGGGGATTGTAAGCACCAGTTCCAGGAGGATTAGAACCAGGGGGATTGTAAGCACCAGTTCCAGGAGGATTAGAACCAGGGGGATTGTAAGCGCCAGTTCCAGGAGGATTAGAACCAGGGGGATTGTAAGCGCCAGTTCCAGGAGGATTATAACCAGGAGGATTGTAAGCGCCAGTTCCGGGTGGATTGTAAGCGCCAGTTCCAGGAGGATTATAATTGCTAGTTCCAGGAGGATTGTAAGCGCCAGTTCCAGGAGGATTATAAACTCCAGCAGTTCCTGGCGGATTATTATTATAAGACCCAGATGTATCTCCCGATAAGGTGTATGTTACCGAACCTGAATTCGTATTTACTTGAATGGCCTGTTGTCCATTACTAGTAGTTACGACTGTTGCTGATGACCCCCCAGGGCCATTAAATGTCGTAACAGAACCATCGTTGTTAGTGAATCTTTCTATTCTATTATTGCTCGAATCTGCGGCGGAATAAGTTGCAGGTGAACTTCCACTAGATGTAGTAATTTGTAAAGTTTGATTGCCATTATTGTCGGTGCTGACTGTAACAGTTCCTCCATTTGGACCATAAAACACGGTTCCATTTGTTAAAGCGGTACTAGAACCGGTGTAATGGTTATAATTATCATAATTTGAAGAATTTCTGTTTTGATTATTGTTTTTGCCTTTGTTATTGTTACTGTTTTTGTTGTGATTGTTACTGTTTTTGTTGTGATTGTTATTGTTGCTTGAATTATTATCAAAATTTTCTTTACAATTACCTCCTAAAAAAGAACATAAAATGAGCCCCAATAATAAAATAAGAAAAAGAAATAAAGCTTCACTATTCATATAATTTATATAGTGAAAAAAGATTAAAAGATTAAAAAGATTAAAAAGATTAAAAGATTAAAAGATTAAAAAGATTAAAATATAATTGAATTGAAAATAATTATATTTTATTAAAACAGAATGAAAGACTATACAAGCGTTGAGATTGAGGAAGATACTCCTGTAAAACCTAAAAAGCAAAAAGAAATTCATTTATTGAATAAATATTATTTAGAAGACAAATCTATTTATGAAATTGGCGTAGATGAGGTTGGTAGAGGACCATTATTTGGAAGAGTTTACACGGCGGCGGTGATTTTACCTAAAGATGATGCATTTGATTGTTCGCAAATTAAAGATAGTAAAAAATTTACTTCTAAAAAGAAAATAGAAGAAGTCGCCAATTACATTAAAGAAAAAGCAATCGCTTGGTATGTTAGTTTTGAAGATGAAAAAACAATAGATGAAATAAATATATTACAAGCTACACAAAAATCCATGCATCATTCCATTTCAGAAGTGCGAAAACAAATGATTCCACAAATGAAAGATGAGTCGTTGCATTTATTGATTGATGGTAATTATTTCAACCCTTTTCAAGTGTTTAATACCCAAAAAAATAAATGGGAATCATTACCTCATACGTGTGTGGAAGGTGGAGATGATAAATATGTTGCGATTGCCGCCGCTTCTATTTTGGCTAAAGTAGAACGTGATGCGTATATAAATAAATTATGTAGCGAACATCCAGAATTGAGCGAAAATTATAGCATCGATAGTAACAAAGGATACGGTGCAAAAAAACATATACAAGGAATTATAAATCATGGTATTACTATTTGGCATCGTAGGAGCTTTGGCATTTGTAAAAATTATGCATAAATATTACCACGCAGCCAATACTTCATCCAAATCTGCATCTTCATGTAAATTTTTAATCAAATAATCATGTGAATACTTTTCTTCTATTTTTGGTTTTCTAATCCTTACCCATAACCAATCTCTTAACCGTTTTTTGAATTTCAAAGAATAATACAAAAATCTAAAATTGTTTAATATTTTTACTTTTTTGTTTAATGTACTAAGCATCTCGCGTGTGTTTGGAAATATTTTATCAATTGGATTATTATAATAATACATATAATATAATTTTTCATTAAAATTTGGTAAATAAATCAATCGGTTATCGTGACAATTTACCGTGTGTAAGTTTTCATTAAAATTTGGTAAATGTGTCAATTGATTGTGATAACAAGACAATACCTTTAAATTCTCATTCAACGGCGGTAAAGAAGTTAATAGATTATCATTACAATATAATTGTTGTAAATTTGTATTCAATATAGGTAAAGATGTCAAACGGTTGTTAGCGCAAATTAATGATTTTAAATTATCGTTTAAAGGAGGTAAAAAAGTCAACAGGTTTTTACGACAAGATATATTTGTTAAATTTTTATTCAATTGCGGTAAAGAAGACAATTGGTTCTCATCACAAAAGAGCTCTTTTAAATTTTCATTCAGAGTCGGCAAAGAAGATATTTGATTATTAAAACAATATATTGTATGTAAATTTTCATTCAGAGATGGTAAAGAAACCAATCTGTTATTATAACAAGATAAAAAATTTAAATTTTTAGGTAATGGAGGCAAATAAGCCAATCGGTTATCATAACAAGATAAAAAATTTAATGTTTCAGGTAACGCAGGTAAAGAAGACAATTGATTTCCACTACAATATAATTCTTCTAATGTTTCAGGTAACGCAGGTAAAGAAGACAATTGATTTCCACCACAATATAATATTCTTAGATTTTTAAACTTTGTTAAACCATTCAGATTATTTATATTTTTATATTCTACAATAATTTCTTCTGTATCTTCTGGTAAAGAATCCAAGTAACTTTCAATATCATAATCAGTCATATGTTTCTATATGTATATTATTTTTTCATTTTAAATAATTTTTATATAATCATATAAAGAGATTTACCAATATTTATAGATGAATCGTGTAGAACAAATGAAACAAGTGCAAAAAGAAGGGTTGGAATTATTCACAAAAAAAAATGCGGATTATGGTGATGCATTTGCCAAATACGGGGTTATCGGTGTATTAATGCGTATTGAAGATAAAATACAAAGGTCGTTATCCATTACTAAGAATGGTGTGAATTTAATAGATGAAGGTATTCGGGATACTTTAATAGATTTGCATAATTATGCAGCTATGGCATTAATGTTGATGGATGAAAAAGACAAAAAAGAAGAGTTGCCTAGTGAAGTAAAAGTATTATTTCCAATAATACTAAATGCAATTAGTATAAAAAATCATCATAAATATTTTTTTCCAGAATTTATAATCAGTATAAACTATGTGAATGATGAGGTTTCTTATTTATATTTTAGAGACATAAATGATAATATAATAAATATTCCTTCTGGTATAATAATCAGTTTGACTGATTACAAGTATAATACTTATGAAAAAATAGATATAGAATCTCCCAATAAAATAGGTCATTACTTATCTTGGTTGAATGATTATGAAATTACGTTTAATGAAACCCCCATATTACGTATTATAAGAAGTGTAAATTAAGTGACAATTGTAAAACAACATAAAAACAGCATGATGTATCATGATAAGATGATTGTAAATAGCATGCGTTACATTAGAATGACAGACATACAAACTATAAAAAATATGACTATAAAAAATATAAAAAACACACGTCATTACAGCGATCTTGAAAATATAAAAAATAGAGAGGATTTTATAAAATATTGGGTTTCCCCGTCATGCGTGTCATGTATTCATTTTTTAAGTTATTATCCGAATGAAAATATAGGTGCAGGAAGATGTAAATTATTTGGCGAAAAGGATTTGGTTACAGGAAGAATACATTACGAATACGCGAGCGTTTGTAGAGAAAATTATGATATGTGTATGCCTGATGGTATTTATTATAAAAAAAATCCGGATGACAAATTAAATTATAAAATTGAAAGGGAATAATGAATCTATAGACAAATTACTTAAAATCTTTTCAATTAAATTAATATGAAAATCCTGGTATTTGATACAGAAACTACTGGATTATCAAAATTTAAAAAGGTCTTGCCAGTACAAATAGATTCGTGGCCTTATATAGTTCAATTCAGTTATATGATGTATGACAAACAAAGTATTGAGAAAGTAGGCGACGATATTATAAAATTACCTCCAGGTGTTGTGATTCCAGAAGAAACAAGTAAAATTCATGGAATCACAAATGAAATGTGTGAAACAGGTGTAGATATCAGCGAATGTTTATTGAAGTTTGCAGAATATTACTCACAAGCCGATGTTATCGTTGCACATAATTTATCATTCGATTTAAATATGATAACGGCGGAATTAATTCGTCTTATTTATTCTGGCAAAGAAACGCACCATTTAGTGGATTACAGTAAGCTATTAAAATCTTTAAGTCACCCACCTGAAAATAAACATTACTGTACTTTACAAAATAGTATTGTATTGTGTGATATTAAAGCAGTAAATTTAGCTGGTAAAGAATATACCAAATTTCCGACTTTATCTGAATTACATAAAGAGTTGTTTCAAACGATTCCAGTAAACTTGCATAATTCTTTAAACGATGTAGTTGTATGTTTAAGATGCTATTATATGCTTGATAAAAAAGAGGATATTCTTGAAAACAATATCCTCTTGAAAAACATGTTTGAAAGTCTGGTAACTTAATCATGAAATACTTTTTTAATATTTTTAATAAGATTGATTTTGCTTTTAATTTTTTCTATATTTATTTTCTTTTTATATTTTTCGGGATTATTTAAAATACTTTTAAACAATTCCATATCTTTTTCTATATATCCCGATAGATGAATTACGCAGTCTGGGAAATATTTTTCAATATTATTGCAGCCTATATAAAGAGGAGTCGCGTGATACAAAAAAGTATTGATTAATTTTTCGGAAAAGTATTCATTCAAAATTGAATTTTCGATGCATATATGGAAATCATAGGATTCGTATAATATTTCATTTTCACGAAATCCGCCTTTTAATCTATCATCTTTTACGTTGTAATATTTACAACCGCTGCCGTAAATATCAATCGGTAATTGACTTTTTAAAATTCTATCTACTAAAAGGTGTCTGTATATGTGTCCTTTTAATATATATTTTTTGCTTATCATCATCGACATTCTGTTTTTCTTTATTGGAATATACCGAATAGGAGGTTTGTGCCATATATAACCGAAATGTTCTATGAATGGATAAGGAAGACCACTATTATCACCAATAAAATATTTTCCTATATATTTTATTGCGTACTCTATAAATTCAGGCGATAACTCCAAGAATTCTTGTGGCTCAAAAGAAAGTCCTAATACATTTTCTTTTGGAATATGTTTTATATCTGGCATAGCGGTGTTTTGTATTATTACATGTGTGTAATCTTCGCCGTCTGTAATATATATTTCTTTGTTTTTTCCATAATAATCGATAGAATCCGCTTCACATAATTTCTCATATACGGTTTTACAATTGGAAGAAGAAGAAAAACTGGAATATATTTTAATAATCATTATTATATACAATTACATCCTTTTAACATTCCAAACGTGATTGCCTCTAAGCACTACACATCTCACAAATATCATATTCATCCTCTTTGCTTTCTTTCTTTTCTGGTTCAATCGTGAATTGTTGGGCCTGGTGCTTGGCCTTTCTTCTTAAATAATAAATTCCCGTTTTTAAACCTTTATTCCAAGAATAAAAGTGCATAGATGTTAAAGTGCTATAATTCGGGTCTTCTACCCATAAATTCATGCTTTGACTTTGACATACGAATGCTCCTCTATCTGCCGCCATATCAATCACGTGTTTCATCGGAATTTCCCAAACAATTTTATATTTATTGCGAATATGCTCCGGCAAAATCGTCAGTTGCTGCACACTTCCTTTATTTGCAATAATATTATTTTTGATTTTTTCATTCCATAGTCCGAGGTCAATCAATTCTTTCATTAAATATTTATTGACCACTACAAATTCACAGGCTAGAGTACGACGAGTGTATAAATTACTGGTGAAAGGCTCAAAACATTCGTTGAATCCTAGAATTTGGGATGTGCTTGCGGTTGGCATAGGAGCCACTAACAAAGAATTACGCAATCCGTAGGTTTGTATAGATGTTTTTAGTTGATTCCAATCATATCTGCTAGGCGTAACATTCCACATATCAAATTGTAAAATACCTTTAGATGCAGGCGAATCTGCAAATGAACTATACGCACCACAATAATTTCTCGGTAAATCTAATTCTTTAAATATAAATTGATCTGAATTAGTTAACGGAACATCATCCGAATATTCCACTTTATTTGTTGGATTTGCACTTTTATTTTTTAAAAATAAAGAATAATATTCAATATAATCTTCATGTAATCTTCTTTTTATGGCATCATATATCATTCCATAATTATAAAATCGGTCTTTAGCTATCTTATTGCTTTGAGTTAAAGATGCATGATAGATAGTTTCAAATATATTTTTGTTGATTTCCTTGGCTTCTTCGCTGTGAAAGGCGATATCCATTAAAACAAAAGTATCTGCTAATCCTTGAACTCCTAAACCAATAGGTCTGTGTAAAAAATTACTTTGTCTGGTTTTGTTAGTTGGATAAAAATTAATATCAATCACTTTATTTAAATTGTTGGTGACAATTTTGGTCACTTCGTGTAACTTTTCATAATTAAATTCCTTTGTTTCCTTATCGACAAAAGAAGGCAGCGCAATAGATGCTAAATTGCAAACGGCGGTTTCATTTTCATCTGAATATTGTATAATTTCAGTACACAAATTACTTGACTTTATCGTGCCTAAATTCTTTTGGTTTGATTTGTTATTCGCTGCATCTTTATACAGCAAATAAGGTGTTCCTGTTTCCATTTGCGCGTCTAATATTTTAAACCATAAATCACGAGCATTTAATGTTTTTTCAGCCCTGTTTTCAGATTCATATTTTGTATATAATTGGTCAAAAGCATCACCGAATACGTCGGGTAAACCAGGACATTTATTAGGACAAAATAAAGACCACTTGCTGTTTTCTTTCACTCTTGTCATGAATAAATCAGAAACCCATAATGCGTAAAAAAGGTCTCGGCCTTTCATTTCTTCATCGCCATGATTTTTTCTCATTTCTAAAAAATCTTCAATATCTGGATGCCATGGCTCTAGATAAATAGCGAAAGAGCCATTCCGTTTTCCGCCTTGGTCAATATATCTAGCCGTATTGTTAAAGACGCGTAACATGGGTACGATTCCATTCGAAATTCCGTTGGTGCCTTGAATATGGGTTCCTTTTCCTCTTACATTATGAATATGTAGTCCAATTCCTCCCGACCATTTTGATATAGACGCACAATCTTTTAATGTATTAAAAATGCCTTCTAAACTATCTTCTTCCATAGCTAACAAATAACAAGAACTTAATTGAGGTTTAGGTGTTCCTGCATTAAAAAGAGTAGGGGTAGCATGAGTAAAATATTTTTGAGATAATAAATCATATGTTTGTTTTACAAGATGCATGTTGTTGCCATGAATTCCAATAGCGACCCTCATCCACATATGCTGGATTCTCTCTACTACTTTATTATTGCATCGAAATAAATAAGATCGTTCTAATGTTTTAAATCCGAAAAAGTCAATCAGATAATCTCGACTGTAATCTATCATGTTTTCTATTTGTTCTCTATTTGTATTTACTATAACGTACAATTCTTCGGATACTAACGGACTAGATTTTCCATGGATACCTTTGAATTGATACAACATATGGAATACATTATAAAAAGAAGAATCAGTATTTTTTTGATGATTCGAAATCACGATCCGGGAAGCGAGCGTTCCATAATCAATATGCTGTGTGGATAGAGAAGCGCACTGCTCAGCGGCTAATTCATCGATTTTAGTGGTTTCTATGGTATCATATAATTGGTCAATCACTTTCATAGCTAAGGAAGAATAATTCAGTTGAATTCCTGCTTCGTTTCCTAGTTTTTTAATTCTGTTTAAAATTTTGTCAAATTGAATCTCTACTAATTCTCCATTTCTTTTGGTGACTCGCATTTCGTCTTTTTCTAGGGTTTCTTCTTTCATCCGATTATATTAAATCGAATGAAAACTTTAAATGATTTATAATTAATTATAGTAAAATCTATTTTCTACTTTTTCTAGTTTTTCTAGTTTTTCTTTTACCGCCGTTTCCACGAGATAACATATTTGTTTCCTCTTCATCTAATTCAGGAGGAAATCTACTATTCATGTTTTGATAGTGTGGATTAGTAAAATCATAATTAAAAGACATCCTCGAATTTGCAGTTGGTAAACTTGTAAATGTACTATCCAGCTTTTTACATAAAGAAGATGTATTTTTAATTCCATATTTTTTAGGACACGTTTGTTGATATATACTGTGCAATTCTTGTCTTGAATAATTGTTGTTATCTATTGCGCTTTCTATGTTGTTTTTTTTTGAAAGACAATCGGCTGATTTTGTTTTAAACATTCCGCTACATCTACTATTATAGTCGTTTATTTGGTCACTTAAATTATCATATGGTCTTGATGTCTGTATATAGTTATAATTAGATTGTCGTGTTTGTCGTTGTCGTGGTGTTTGAGGTTGTGGTAAATAATCTACACCAAAGTCCGAATTTTTTATTGGTCCATGTCTATCTACATACAACTCATTTTCATCAAATGTATCTGTATCATTCGAATTATTCATATAATTCATAGAATTCATAGGATTTTTATATTGATATTCATTTGAGTTTACATATTGTCCTGCACGCTGTCTTTTACTTTTTTTCATACGTGTCATTCTCTTTTTAGTTCCCATATATTATTAAAACAAAATAATTTTTGTGAAAATTATTTTGAACCCGGATAAAATTATATTCATGTATAATATATGAATAAAATCGCATTTTTATCCCTTATTTTATTATTCGCTTTGGCTGTTCCAACTTTTTATATGTCTAATGTAGAAAATTATAGTAATTATCGTTTAGCAGGAGCTCAAGGGAAATATCCTTGCGCACAAACAAACGTATTATTACAAGATAGTTATCCTATTACCAAAAAAAACGGGGTTACTAAAGATAAAGCCGGAGATATTTGGTGGCATTATCCTGTTTTTGAAGTGGGTTCTTTTGACCAATTTACAAATAATTTAAAATTTTCTAATAATCCAGATACTGGAAGATGCATGCCAGCAGAAATGTGTGGCTCTCTTTATAAAGAATATCAAGCTCAATCCAATTACGTGTTTCCTATTCCTCCCGCAAAAATACCTACAAGAGGTACAAGAGTCAATTATTTTGATACGAAGATAAATCTTCTTCCTTATAGACAAGATGTTGTAAATATTATGTATTAGATCTAATTCTTTTTTGCAATTCAAAGGTTGGAAATACAAATTTGTGTTTTCTTTTCAAAGGAATTTTCAATAAAAACAACCCGATGATAATAAAGATAAATCCCACGTATTGAGATACACTAGTAAAGTATTCGCCATAAACAATAATTGCAACAAGCCCTTCTATTAACGTGCTTATTCCATCCCACGCAGAATTCACTAATAAAACAGTTGATCCCTGCAAAGAGCGAATCAAAAAGTATATTACCATAATATATCCTCCCGTTCCTGTAATAAAAGGAATCATTCCGCCGTGATTTGCAAATTGTTTGAATGCAAAATCCCCAATTATTTCAGCTAAAACAATTCCTGTCAAGTCTTGATAACTCATATACAAATTATCTTTATTATTTTCAAAAAAAACATATTTAATCTAAGTTATACAAATTACAACATTTTCTTGACTAAAAAGCAACCATTAAATTCTGCGTTAGAATTTCCACACGCTTCTTTTTTAGCTCTTTTTTTAGGAGCTCTATGTTCGCATCCATCTATTCTCTCCTTCTCTATAATTCTCCAGACATTTTCTATAGAAGAAATATTGTCTTGAAACCATGTTTTGTTTCGTGTTACTAATACACAGCTCATTTTTTCGAGTTTCCAATAAATATTTTTTATCCAAATCATATTATGCTGCGTTTGATAATCTAATGTAGATTCCTCCCATTCAATAATATTTTCTGTTATATGCAACGGTTTATAAACATAATGAGGTTTTAATTGTTCTGTTTGAAAATACATGATAACTCCTTGTATTGTATCCGTTGTATCTTCATAAAAATCGCTTTCCTTTTCATATTCTACAAATTTAGTTTCCAAGAAATCGCATTCATCCAAATCGCATACTTCCATTTGTAATTGCATCTGAATCCAATATTCTCTCAAAGGAATGCCTGTTATTTCTCTATTGACAATATTTTTAATTTCCAACATTCTTCCAAAGAGAGGAGAAGTAGAATCTATATTGATTCCATCTGGTGAAGCTCCTAGAAAGGAATACTTGTCGTGTTGAATACAACCAAAATCCCCCACTTTTGTGTTATACATGTTTTCATATATCATGACAGATAGCGGTTCGTATTTTTGCCCCCAATGTAAAGTAGTATTTACATTTACCAAAGTTAAAGAGTTTTCTTCTATTTTTAATGGTTGACATTTTTCATATATAAGTTGATTTACACAAGATTGACTTTCAAAAATCTTATGTGCGCTGCTAGCGGTGATTAAATTATACCTAAATTGATACCAATCATTTGTTCTTTGTGCAGGCTGGGGTTTAGAACGTAACAAATCTATTTTATCTTGTAATTCCTGAATACAATCCGCATTTTCTATACTTTCTGTATTTCTATTTAAAGACCTAGATTGATAAATGGTATTAAAAAATATATTAAATGTAAAATCTATAATTTCTTCTATGTCATCTTCCAATTCTTCATCTAAAAAAAGCTCATCTTCAAAATGAACTTCTAAAAGCTCTAAAATGTCTTCTTTAAATGTATCTTCAAAATCTTGTTCCATGACAGCTTGCGGATTATCATCTACATATTCTTTCATAATAAGCAATAGTGTTTCGATAAACTCTAAAGTATTTTCTTCTGTAAATACAGAGTCTAATTCTTCAGGTATAATTTCGTCGATAATATTTTTTAAATCAGTTATTTCATATAAAGAGCTCATATATTTTATATAGAATAATATTTATATATCATTTTCATAGTAATTAAAATAATAATTAAATATTAATCTATAATATAATGAATTATAAAATAATAGGAAAAGGCGGAGATGGAATTATCGTATATCCTGCACTTATTTATGAAGCATTTCGTGACAATACAGAAACGTATACAGAAAAATTAACAGATAAAAAATATATAAGTAAAATAGGAACAGAAAAATTGATAAATGAAAAATATATATACGACATACTTCCTAGTGAGTATGATTCTAAATTTTATGATAAAGAATGCCATTTATTTCATTACAATTTAAACAAATCAATCATAAATAATGAATTAATAGATACAGAAACTGCAATACCTGAATTTAATACTCAAATAATCATTCCATTTTTTAAAGGAGATAAATTGTCTTTCGTATTAGAAAATGTAGAATTAACAAATCATCAAAGTTATAATTTGCTTGTAAAATTAATAAAATTATATGATGTCATAGATATATTGAATAATACATACAATATTTATCATAAAGACATAAGTACGCGAAACATATTGTATAATGTTGAAAAAAATAAAATAAGGCTGATCGACTACTCCAGGTCTAGACATCCAAGCAAAAAAAGTGTTCCGGAATATAAAAACAAAGATACAAACACCATGATAGAAATTATAAATACAGTTATTATAAAAATAAATACTAGTTTTAAAATATCTATTCCATCCGTTCAAACCATCGAAGACATAAAATCAAACAAAAGTGCAATCAAAATGTTATTAATATAATCATACATCTTCTTTGGATTTATTTTTAATAGTACCGTTGAGTATTTTTTTAGGAGTCAAACATTTATGGGTAGAAATGCGTTTATCTAGATTTTTCAAAGTAAAATGTTTGATTGATTTTACAAAAGTTAATCCTGGAATATCTTTTATGTTTCCCGTTTCTTTGTCATATACAACGTCTTTGACACGTTGCAGTTTTTTTCTATCTAAACAATCTTTAAAAAACCGAACCAGTAACGATTCCTCTTCCTCTGTTAATTGGTTTGCTGTTTTATACGTTTCCACATAATCCATTAATTTTTTGGTTTTAATTGTTTTATCTAATTTACTCCAAGGCTCATTTACATTATTGTTTTTTTCATTTTCTAAAAAATTATCCAAACAATTTAAATTATTTGATGTTTTTGTTTCTTTCAATACGCTACCATTCAATAACATGGATTTATATTTTATATTTTTTAGTTCCAAGCATTCATCATGCATTTCAGTTATTTTTTCTTCCATATTTGTATATTATATGTATATTTAATTTTAACTCACTTTTTTAATATATTATAATATATTAAAAAATATAGTATAGTATATAACGAGTTGTTTATATTGTTATAATATATATGAAATATAATATGAAATCTGACGAAATAAAGAAAGATGAAAAAAAAATTACCTTTTGTGGAATAAATAATAAATATCAAATGAAAAAAATGACAAATAAAAAGTGCGAACCTAAAAAAAGGGCAGTTACGAATAAATGGGATTTCTCTCCAGAGTGTTTTCTAATAGAGAAACAATTGGATTTATTAAAAAATGTTTATGTAAACTCCGAAAAAGAAACTGAAACAGAATGGCTTTTGAAAGAATTAGAGAGAAAAATGTATGGGTATAAACAACAAGACAACGACAAAAAAGTATTTGAAATAGACAAATTTGTAACGGTAACGGAGGTGATAGAAAAAATGATTGAAACACAATTAGATTGTTATTATTGTCATGAAAAAATGTTGGTATTATATGAAAATGTAAGAGAAGGAAGACAATGGACTATAGATAGAGATGATAACGATAAAGGGCATAATAAAGATAATTATGTATTGGCTTGTTTAGAATGTAATTTAAAAAGAAAAAGACGAAGGAAAGTTGATTTTTTATTCACTAAACAATTACAGATTGTGAGAGAAAATTTCTGACTAGATACAGTAAATAAAAGTGTGTTTGTTCTATTCAAAAATAAAATAGAAGAATAGTATGAATCCTCTTATTGAATGGAGATGGTCGAAAAATGAAGCGTATTCACGTTCTAAAAGACAAGATTCTGCAAAAACTCAAAATAAACCGAATTCACAGAATTATTCACAGAATAATCAAACAGATTCGTATTTAGATGAAAATTTTACAAAAGAAGTAGAAGTGAGCGCATACAGCAGCGCTTTAAACCACGACGAAAACACATGGGATATTTTAAATCAAAATATTTATAATGGTTTTAGTCAACGTAATAAGAGAGAAGAATTGGATAATAAAATGGCCGACAGAGAAATGACACAGCAAATTGGATTTAATCCCTTTTTAGGGGATAATTATGTGAATGATATATCTGTAAGTAATACTTTTTTGAAACCAGTCAATACTACTCAAGAGCGTGAAGGTGAAAAATAAACCTCTAAAAATGTATTTTCATACTACACTTTTTCATTTTCAGATAGTTTATTTATATATTTTTTACCTTCTTTACCACACATATCATCAAATTTCCTTACAGTAGAACAATACTGATAGTCAATATATTTTTCAATTCCAGTTATCAAATAATTAGTATTTATTTCCGTTTTTGGAAACAAATAACATTTTCCATATATCGGATCAGTCACAAAATTATTTTTGAAAAACTTACAATTGATACAAAATTTGGGTGTAATTTCGTTCAAAGAAAAAACTAAAATAATAGAAGAGATAATTACAAAAATATATTTCATAATTATACTGTCCAAAATTATTTAAGTCATTTTTGAGTTAAATTAAATAGGTATAAGAAAATATACAATATACCAGAAAACAACTTAAACAAATTATTTACAAAATACATAATGAATACATATAGTACTCAAAATGATTTATTGTTGAATAATTTATTGGACTTTTATAAAAACGAAGACTATTTGCGTCGTATGTTAAAGATTATTACTGGTGAATGTAAGATTTCTCTCCGTATTGTGGATTGGTTTACCACAAATTATGCAAAAAAAAATTATACTCTTTATGACATTCGAAATGATCAAGGAGAGATAGTGAAACGTTTCAAAGTATATTGTGATTATAAATTGAAATTAAAAGCGTACAGTAAGAAACGGTTTGACCCTTTTTGTCGTTGGGATAGAATAAGTATTCCATATAAAAATGGTACTTGTATTGAAACGACGATTGGACAATTGAATTTTTTCAAATGGTCACTTGAAAATAAGGTGGTTGATTATATTGATGAGAATTATGATACGATTGAGAAGGATATGAATAACCGAAATAGTACATCTAAACGAAAGGAACTCATCGTTCAAGATAATTCAAAGACTAGAAAGAAGAGAGAAGAATTGTCGGTTTCAGCTACGAAAAGCATTAAAAAGGAAGAGGTAGAAATCGTCGTCCATTTTAATTAATTTTAATATTTTGGATTATATATAATGGAACCATTTAACACAAAGTATGGTTTAATTACACTACTTCAAAACGAAGTTTATATTGCAAACGAATTTAAAGAAGGACGCTATTGGGATGAATCAACATTATTATTATTACAAAAAATTATAGATACTAATCGTAATATTTTGGAAATAGGAGGCCATTGTGGAACTTCGAGTATTGTATATTCTTCTTTTTTGAATGATGATAAAAAAGTATTCGTTTATGAACCACAGAAAAATATGTATAATTTATTGGTTAAAAATATAAATCAAAATAATTTACAAAATAAAATTATACCTAATAATTTAGGAGTATTTTGTTATGAAGGAACCGGTAAAATGAATGATATTGATTTAGATGGCGGAGGTGGTAATGTATCAAAAAGATATAACGAAGAAAATAATTTAGGGTGTAATTTTGGTGGTATTGGATTAGGAGGAAATGGGGAAGACATTTATTTAACAACTATAGATAATATGAAATTAGATGATATTGGTTATATACATTGTGATGCACAAGGTTCTGAAAATTTTATATTTTCAAAAGGAATAGAAACCATAACAAAATATAGACCTGTTATATTGTATGAAAATAATGAACAATATTGCAAGTATCTTTATGATAATGTATGTAATTCATATCCTAACTATAAAGAAGAAAGTGTATTTGATATTAAAAAATACTGTATGGAACAGTTAAATTATTCAACATGTATTGATAAGTTTAATGGTGGTATTGATACACTTTTAATTCCATAATTTTTACATTAAAATGGTCATTTTAATTAATCTGATTTTATTGAATCTTTATTGATTTTTTATTTAATATTTTCATAAAAATATTAAACCTATTTTTATAAAAGATAATAATGGGGAATTCATCCAGCATTAATAAAATTAATTTTGAAGATGTCCAGCATGCGTTAAATAATAAAGAACAATTTATGTTGATGAATACACTAGGAGAATCTGAACAGGAATGTTTAATTATGAACACTCTTCCGGCTTCTCAAGAAGAAATGATTATAAATAAGTATTTGAAGAGTTATACCAAAGATATACAAATAATTGTGTATGGTAGAAATAATAATGACGAAAAAATACAGACAAAATACAATCAATTGACTTCTCTCGGATTTAACAACGTGTATATTTATACTGGTGGATTATTTGAATGGTTACTTCTTCAAGATATTTTTGGAGAGAAAGAGTTTCCTACGACAAAAAAACAATTGGATGTTTTAAAATATAAACCGAGTAAAAGATTCAACGTATCTCTTTTGAAATATTGATTTTGTTATTTTTTGTTGTTTTTTGTTTTTTGCTCTTTTTAATTTTTCTGGTACTTTTTTTTACACCTTTTCTTTTGCCCCCAAAACCAGAACTTAATGGAGTGGTGCTTAAACTTTCCAACCCTTCTAATCCTTCATTTGTTTGATTTATGGCTAACACAATCTCTGATAAATCTGAATTGTTCAACTTAACTAATATTGTCATCATAACGTCATATGTAGGTTGAATTCCTGATTTATAATTGTTTATTACCCTTTTTATATTTTCTAGTCCAGGTGCATAATCAATAATGTCGTTATCTAAAAAAGTTATTATAATGTTAGTTGAATATGAAAACCGTTTTATAAGGGAAATTATTTGATCTAGGTAACTTTGTTTTAGATAAATGAATGAAATAATCTCAGATAAATCAGAATTGTTTAATTTAACTAATATTTCCATTATATCTTCATATGTAGGTTGAATTCCTTGGTAATAATTCTTTAATTCCAGTAGCTTTTTAATTTCATTTACATAATCATTCGTAGAATTATTATAATCACCGTTGTTATATTTGTCACTTAAATATGTTACTATAGTAATATTTATTATAGGTGTAAAATTTTTAGGAAGTTCGTTTATTTTTTGTATGTAGTAATTTTTATCGTTTGCCCATTCATTCTTTTCTGTAACAGGTAATGTTTGAAATAAATCATTTTGGAAAGTATAATAAGAGTCTACTACTTTCATGTCTTCATCTAGTAATTTTACATCGTTTTTTTGCAATTCAATTAACCCTGCTACACCTATTGCAATTCCTTTCGCATTCTGTGTCATTACTGTGTCATTTGTTCCGTATTGGTCAACGTTTTTGATTTCTGGATTCCATTCTGGATAAAACTTTAAATACTGTGATGAATCTAGATAAAATTGCACTACTGCATTTTCAACATTAGATGTGTATTCCATAAACATCGGATAAATACGATTCGATTTATTATATGTTCCATTATCAAACAATTGACTAGTTGGATCTTGTTCAATTAATTTTTCTATTAATAATTGAATCAAGTTTCTATCTATTTTTTCAACAAAAAAAACAAACAACATTAAAAATAAATACATTTTCTCATTTCCTTTACTTATAAGCTTTTCAATTTCTTCGTTGTATTTATTTACAAATCTCTCAACAAATTGATTAACAATAACGTTTTCTGTTTTAGAAAATATATTTTTATTATTCATAATATTCATATTATTTATCATTATTCCTAAAAATAAAATCTTGTAAGATTGACCTACCATAATAGATGCCTGAACCTTTCCTTCCTCCCCTGGAAATAATACGCTATTCGGATTGATATTACCGTTATTCGGATTTATATAAGGATACGTAATGGTTGCATAAAAGTTTCTAAAAAAATCATTTATTTCAGGATTTATTTTATTAATATAAATGATAGAACCTAAAATACCTTGAGAGACACCTTGATTGTTACCATCTTTTCGTATATCTATATCAATACCTTCAGGAATATTAAACGCTTTTTTATACCAATTTTTAACTTTTAAACGTCCATCGCGTGTTCCAAAAATACTTCCCCAGCTAAAATTAGACATATTAGTTGCCTCCGCGGTTAATTCTGTTATTATTGTTGCTTTTGTTATTTGTTCTACAGGCGGTGCTTGTTTAATAGGTGTACCTGACATTTTATTCCAGGTAGTATAAATTCCTTTCATATCTGCGGAAGATATTAAATTGCATAAATTAATAAGTGTAAACATCCGGTAATTATCGGATTTAGTATAATTTTTATTTAAATAATCGATAATGCATCTTACTTTACCAGATTTACCAGTACTATTTTCTTCATTCAAAATATCAATCCTCTCAAGAGCCCAGTCTGAAATAATTTTTTTTTGCTTTTCATTCCCTTGGGTTAAATTCATAAATTTCTCTTTTAAAGATTGTTCCAGACATTTACCATTTTTTCCTGATATACTATCAGTTGCTATTTTTATTAATATTTCTTTTGTGACAAGAAAATCTAATTCAAATCTTTTTTTATTTTCATTAAATGTAATAAAATCAGAATCCGATTTTACTTGATTACAACATTTATGAGCCCACGCATATTCCATATCTATTTCCTTAGCAATCATGGCATCGGTATCATTAGTAAGCCTTTTTCCAAATTTGTAATTTTGGACAATATTTTTATATTCTGCATTATACAAGTGTAGATACAACGCTGCTTTAAACACCGGTAAAATGTGTTCGCATTCTGGGGTGTTATTATTACCTGATTCCTCTAATGGAAAACCGCAAATATAACATACAGTAGTGCCAATCTGAAAATTACCAATCGCGTTACTACACTGTGTTTGTGGCGAAGATCTTTCCCACCAACATCTAGCATTTGCCTTTTGTATTACTTCATCATTACTTGTAAAATCAACATTAGGTTTAAATCCGTACACTAATTCAAAGGCTACACCTGCATCTAAATTATGGATATCTCCCCAATTGTATACTTTGATATTTTCTCTATTTACTGGTCTAAGAGCCGGAACCCTTAACGATTTTTTTAGTTTGAATTGTTTCGATTTTTCTTCTGGTATTGAATTACTTGGATTAAATATTTCGTTCATTTATTTATTTATAATATAATAGTATAATATAATAATTTTTTATTTTGAATCCACCGTACATCGCATGATCCGTTTAATATATTGTATATCTTTTATAGCTTTTATATGTAACAACTTGGATTCTTGTTTTGAATATTCAGTAGTAAATAAATCATCATTAATGTATTTTAATATTCGCTTGTCAAACAATTCCATCATTTTTTCCAAAGAATCGCTATAATTGTATTTTTCATGCATTATTTGGTAAATAATACATCTTTCTACATCATACCCTGCAAGTAAATCTGCTTCTCTTACTATATGATAACACGTCTGGTATTCTAGTAAATCGGGGTATCCGCATCTTTGAACCTTGGAATAAGACATGGTAGACACAATATCACAAACCGCATTCAAATTTGCTGAAGACATGTAATCTTGGAGATACAGTTTTATTTCTTCTACACCCTTTTCTTCATTCATATATTTTTTGTCACACATATCATGTATAATAGAGGCAACATATACAACCTCTTTTTGTTCCAACAAAAAAGGATTTTTAATTGACTCGTAAGAGTATATTTGATTCGCATAATGAAAGACATCCATACTATGTTTTAGTGCATGCGACTCATCAATATTATATTTTTTACTAGTTTGAATCACAAAATTGAAGGCGTGGTTTATCAAAGAACTAATTTTCATATTTATTATACATAATTTTTCTTTATTATGATTTCATAAATTCTTCTATTTGAGAAATCCATGTTTTCACTACGTCTTTTTTTTCGTGAATATCTAAACTTCCATCTAATATTAACTGGTTATGACACACACAATCAGGTGCTTTTTTATCCAACATCTCTTCATGGTATGTATTACAAGACTCTAAATAATCAAGCGGAATTACACTTTCTCCTATTCTAGAACGCATTTTAATGCGAAAATGACAAATCGATGGACTAGCTTTTACGTATATAACTTTATGTACAGGAAATTCTTTTGCAAAAGAGTCAAACCATTTTAAGTATATTCTATAATTGATGAATTCTATTTTTCCAGCATCATACAACATCTTGGCAAAAACCATTCTGTCTGTGTAAAGGCTTCTTTCTGTAATGATAATAGCCGGATTTTTTTCAACCGCTTCTTTTAAAGCTACTAAGCGCGAAATATATGCCATCATTTGAAAAGGGAATGAATATTTTTCCTGGTCTTTGTAAAATTTCTCAAGCATCGTAACACCATTTTCGTCTCTGATTGTTTCCCAATCTTCCACAGGCTCTTTTAAAAAGATTATCGCATTACCTTTGAAATGATTTTCTAAATACGATAAAAGAGTTGATTTGCCAGAACCGATATTCCCTTCCAGAGAGATGATAGTTGGTTTATGTATATCCGTTTGTGTTTTTAATACCTCATTCGCAGTCATTTTTGTATTACAAAACATTCTTTTGCTTTTGTGTATTCTTATTTCTGTTTTCCATTTCAATTTTAAAAAAAATTGAAAATAATTTGTTTTTAATTTAAAAACAACAAAGAAAAGATAAGATGGATCTAAATCAACGTAAGCTCAACAAATCAGAATGGGATTCTATTGAAATTCCTGTTTCTGCAGAAGAAATAAGAATATTACAATTAATTATTAACGGAATGTATGATGTCAATATTCGTGTGAATAATCATTATTCGTTGATAGGTTATTTGAAAATAGAATTCAGTACAAAGATGGAGGATTATCTTTATAACAGGTATCTAAGAGAAAAAATAAATATTATGATAGAAAAATATAAGATCGCAGTTGTAATAAATTGTGATACAAAGGTTCAAATAAAAACTGCCGATAAAATACGATTAGAAAAAAATGATGAGAAACATTTGTCTAGTCAGGACATATATGAATACGTGATAATAAACGAATTAGAAAAAATGTTCAAATACAGTTCGCACATGAAGTTATGCAAAGAAAAGAAAAAAATGACAGAATATGAGAAATACAAATCAAAATTTTTACTACATTATTTTACACTTCATAAACTGATTCGTTTTAACGTAGATAAGATAAATAGACATATTTTAGAAATAACACAAACTATCCTTCGTTCGTATTCAGAAGATGAGAACATGATATTTGATTTGGTTCATGCAAGTGTGGATTTGATAGAAAAAAATGCTTTGTTGCTGAAATACGGCGATTTATCTTTGTATGAACATCAAAAAGAAATATTTACCACTTTCAAGCAAAATTCTTTACCGAAATTAGTTTTGTACATGGCGCCAACCGGAACTGGAAAAACGATGACTCCGATTGCTTTATCGGAGAAGTATAAAGTAATCTTTGTATGCGCTGCAAGACATGTTGGGTTAGCTTTGGCACGTGCAGCGATTTCAGTACATAAAAAGGTAGCTTTCGCTTTTGGATGTTCTAGTGCAGATGATATTCGATTGCATTATTCTGCAGCCAAAGTATTTACTAAAAACAAAAGAACTGGTGGTATTGGAAAAGTAGATAATAGCGTAGGAGATAACGTAGAAATTATGATTTGCGATATTAAATCGTATTTGCCTGCGATGTTTTACATGAAATCATTCCATTCGCCAAATAATATACTTTTATATTGGGATGAACCAACCATTACGTTGGATTATGAAGAGCACGATATTCATGAAAATATAAAACAAAACTGGAAACATAATTTAATACCCAACATAGTTTTATCTTCGGCAACTCTACCAAAAAACAACGAATTAACCGAAACAATTTCTGATTTTACAAATAAATTCCCGAATGCACAGATTTGTAACATCAATAGTTATGATTGTAAAAAGAGTATTCCGATTATCAATAAAGATGGATACGTTGTTCTCCCGCATTATTTATATGAAAATTATGCGGATGTTGTAAAGGCAGCTCAGCACTGTGAAAACAACCTGACGTTGCTGAGATATTTTGATTTGAATGAAGTAGTGCAATTTATTCAGTTTTGCACACAACAGAATTTTATCAAAGTAAAAGCGAAAATGACGAGGTTTATAGAAACGATACAAGATATTAGTATGAGCAATATTAAAGTGTATTACTTGTCCGTTTTGCAAAATATTATAGAAGGATCGTGGGGATGTATCTTTGTTCATTTTAAATCTACACGTAAGCCAAGATTGCCTAGCAATAATACAGTTGATGAAAAAGGGGTTAAACTATTTGTAAAGTCGTCCAGTATCGGTCCAGGTGTTACTTTTCAAGAGAAATTGAGTGGTGGCGAATTAAAAAGACTTGTTAGCGAACAAGTCATACACCATTCTGCGAATGCTGTTACAAATTGTGTGTTGGTGACTACTAAAGATGCTTATACTTTGACAGATGGTCCTACAATCTTTATTACTAACCAGATTGAAAAAATTGCAAAGTTTTATATTCAACAAGCTAATATTCCTGTAAAGGTTATGGAGGATTTGCTTACGAAGATTGAGCACAATAATGTGCTGAACACAAAATTGAATGAATTAGAGAGCACAGTAGAATTCTTAGAAGCAAAAAAGGTTCAAACAGACGAGAAAACAACCAAAAAGGACGCCAAAATGATTCATGATGATGAATGTAAAAATTATTCAGAAATTCAACAGCTTACGACTCAAATCGGTAACATTAAAACTCTTATTAAGAATGCGAGCCTGAATGAAGTGTTTGTTCCGAACAAAAAATTACATTTGAATAAATGGGCAGCAGGTTTAGAAACAAACGCATTTACGAGTAATATTGACGAATGTGTAGTGAATGAAATTATGTTGTTGCATGGTATTGATGACAGCTGGAAAATTTTGCTTATGATGGGTATTGGAGTGTTTACCAATCATAATAGTATTGCGTATACAGAGATTATGAAAAAATTGGCAGACCAACAAAAATTGTATATGATTATTGCGTCAAGTGATTATATTTATGGAACGAATTACCAGTTTTGTCATGCATACATTAGCAAAGATTTGAATTTGACTCAGGAGAAAATTATTCAAGCGATGGGACGTATTGGCCGAAGTAATATTCAGCAGAATTATACGGTACGATTTCGCGACGATGATTTGATTACAAAGATATTTACAGCAGATTCAGACAAGCCGGAAATAAGAAATATGAATCGGCTATTTAACAGCCAATAATGTTAGTCTCGATACTTAATTTATAATATCTATTCATTATTTGTAATTTTTAATAAAAATTTATTTTTTTACACATCTTCCTTTATCGTTTCTTCTTGTATTTGATGGACATTTATTGATACATCTGTTTGTGCTTGGATTTAATTCTTTTCCTTCTGGGCATTCTTTTATTTTTCTTGTAAGAACACTTTGATTCTGAGTCTTTTGGAGTTGTTTAGTTTTTTTATTTCTGGTAGTTTTCACAGACAATTGTGTTTGATTCAAAGGTTTGGGGTCTAAATTCGCAATCATTTGTAATTTGGGACTTAAAGAAACGACGGGACTTTTTTCAACTATCAGTTTCTTTCGTTTTTTTTGAATCTGAACTTTTACTACCAATCGATGATTTTCAAATTTTTTATTTAATCTTGATAAAATGCCCTCTTTGGATAGAATAGTTTCGTATTCGTTTAGTATTTTTTCCGTATCTATAACTCTAGTTTTAGGGTTAAAATCACACATAGAAAGAAAAAGACTAGATGCCTTTTTGAAAAACTCTTCTGTAATTA
>Ga0214919_10000805_pt1 | contig 53512 bp, 42 predicted proteins | sample LL1503_MetaG_FD_177994 | JGI IMG/M metagenome (GOLD analysis project Ga0214919, IMG submission 177994) | Freshwater microbial communities from Lake Lanier, Atlanta, Georgia, United States - LL-1503 | ecosystem: Environmental > Aquatic > Freshwater > Lake | place: USA: Georgia | collected... | reverse complement strand
GTTTCTCGCTCTTAAATTATAGAAATGTTCGATTTTCAAAAACTTGAAGTATATAAAAAGGCAAAAGTTTTTCATTTGGATTGCAAAAGCTTTATAGTTAAAGTTAAACCGGATTCGTATGTTAAAGATCAATTAGGCCGAGCATCATTGGAAAAGAAAATGAAAGTTGAAATATTTAAGGTATAATACATTAACTTTGATTCTCGAACACGAGCTGAATGAAGCAGTGCAATTAATCTAATATGTTGTGGAAGTTTTGGTAACAGGTCCTGATGGCCTTTTGGGAAGTAATTTAATCCGTGAGCTTCTAAATAAGGGTTATGTTGTAACTGCCATGACCGAAAACGCAAACCGATTACCAACAATTGAGCGTTTGCCTATCAAAAGAATAGTAGGTAATTTGTTGAATTCCCTAGAAGTAAGAGCTGCAGCAGTTGGAATGGATGTTGTAATTCATTGTGCAGCGAGTACAAGTATGTTTCCAGCTAGATCAGCAATCATTAACAAAGTGAATATTGGTGGCACACAAAATATTATTGATGCGTGTAAGGAGAATAAAGTAAAGCGATTAATTTACGTTGGGACTGCCAATTCTTTTGGCTCTGGCAAAATAGATAATTTAGGAACTGAAAAAAATTCATATTCAGCGGAACATTACGGTTTAGATTATATGGACTCTAAATATAAAGCGCAATTATTGGTTTTGGAAAATGTAAAAAATGGGAGCTTAGACGCAGTAGTTGTTAATCCAACATTTATGATTGGACCGTACGATTCTAGGCCGAGTTCTGGAGAAATGATTTTAAGTGTTTACAAAAGTAAAATACCTGGATATACTTTAGGAGGTAAAAATTTCATTGCTGTAAAAGATGTAGCAACAGCAATTACAAACGCAATTACAAAAGGCAGAAATGGAGAATGTTATATTTTAGGAAATGAAAATTTAACATACAAACAAGCTTTTGAAAAAATAGCTAAAACAATTGGTGTTAGTCCCCCGAAATTAAAATTTTCTTCAAAGATGGTTCGCACATTTGGAAAAATGAATTCAATTTTAGCATCAACATTTAAGTACACTACAAAAATGCCGCACGAATTAGCAATTTTATCAAGCGAAATTCATTACTACTCAGCAGCTAAGGCGCGGGAAGAATTGAATTTACCACAAACACCACTTGAAATTGCAATTAAAGATTGCTTCGATTGGTTTTTAGAAAACGGGTATTTAAAAAAGTAAATAGGTAGAAAAAGTGGCGGTACGTGTATCATCAATAAATTCAGGAAGCAATGGAAATTGTTATTACATTGAAAACGACAAAGACGCGGTTCTTATTGACGTGGGCATTTCTTGTACGGAAATAGAAAAAAGATTGCTCCGGTCTGGGTTATCAATTCAGAAAGTAAGAGCTGTTTTTATTTCGCACGAACACATCGACCATATTCGCGGAGTAGAGGTGATTTCAAAAAGGCACAGACTCCCCGTTTACATTACAGAGAAAACATTTGCAAAAGGTAAAATTAGGTTGGAGCAGGAATTAGTAAATTCTTTTTGCGACGAGGAAGTTATACCCATAGGTACGTTGAAAGTTATTCCCTTTTTGAAATCCCATGATGCTATTGATCCGTATAGCTTTTCAGTTGTGTCAGACAAAATCCGAATAGGAGTTTTTACAGACATTGGTATCGTTTGCGAAAAACTTAAGTCTCATTTCAGTCAATGTAACGCAGCGTTTTTAGAAACAAATTATGATGAAGAAATGTTGAGAAACGGAAGTTATCCAATGTATTTGAAACGTAGAATTTGTAGCGACCAAGGTCATTTGTCCAACGCCCAGGCCCTGGAACTTTTTCTGGAACACAAGTCAGATTTTCTTTCTCATTTGTTTTTAACGCATTTATCCAAAGAGAATAATTCTTCCGACTTAGTTGAGAGTTTGTTTACTACCAATTCAGGGTTGACAAAAATGATTGTGGCGAGTAGGTACGAGGAATCTGCCGTTTACACAATTGGCGAGGAATAAAAATTAGTTTCCCAACTCTAATTCGCATTAGAATTTCCCTTCGAAGCAATAAAAATGCGACATTTGTATACTAAAAGTATAAAATGTCTAGTAAAAAACCTCGGCCATCCTTTGATGAGATCTATATGGATCTTGCAGAAAATCTTGGCTTGCGTTCTCATTGTGTGAAAGCAAAAGTTGGAGCTGTACTTACAAAAGACACGCGTATCATTTCGCTTGGTTATAATGGACCTCCTGCTGGAACACATAATTGTGACCTGGAATGGCCAGAGCAGGGTTGTCCGCGTGATTCAAAAGGATCTTGTTCCCTTGCGCTTCATGCCGAGATGAACGCAATTCTTTACGCCTCTAAAAATAATGTGCCGATAGCAGGTTGCACATTGTACATTACGCTGTCGCCTTGTATTTCTTGCGCAAGAATTATTTATTCAACAGGAATAAATAAAGTTATTTTCAAAGACTCATATGCGAAATTCAAAGGTATTGCTATCGACGAGGGAGTAGAATTCCTGCGAAAGTTTGGAGTTGATGTTGAACAATATTCTGCACCCAATAAAAATTAATATGCGAAGGGTTTACATTTACATGCCTTTTTTATTAGGACTTGTATTGGCCGTAGGCATTTTATTAGGAGCTGGTATTAATAAAAAAAGCATCGCTTTTGGGTCCGAGCAAAATGCAATGCAGAAAATAAAAGCAGTACTTGGTTATGTACAGGATAATTATGTTGACTCGGTTAATCCAGAAAAATTACTTGAGCTTACGTTAGTTGATTTGTTGCAACACCTCGACCCACATTCGGATTACTTTACTTCCGAACAAGTTAAAAAGATGAGTGTGCAGATGAAAGGGAGTTTCGAAGGGATAGGCATTGAGTATAATTTTCTTCGCGACACTTTAGTTGTATTAGCAATTGTGCCTGGTGGACCTTCCGAAAATTCTGGGATAGAAGTGGGTGACCGAATTGTACTCGCAAACGGGAAATTAATTGTTGGAAAAAAACTTGACGAAAAATTTGTTCAGGAGAACCTTCGTGGGGAAAAGGGAACAAAAGTGAGTTTGAAAATAAAAAGAGCAAGCAAATTTGACATGTTTGATATTTCAATAACAAGAGGAAGTGTTCCTGTTTCTAGTGTGGATGGCGCATATATGTTAAATGCAGAGGTTGGTTATTTAAAACTTGCTGTTTTTTCCGAAAATAGTTTCGATGAATTTAAAAAAGCATCACAGGCACTGCTTGGCTTGGGGATGAAAAAAATTGTGTTAGACCTACGTGGAAACGGCGGAGGTTATTTAGATGCTGCCATTTCTATTGCAGACGAATTTTTGTCGGATGGAAATATGATTGTTTATACGGAAGGACGCCAAGATGGCATTCAAAAAAGTTTTGCAACGCAACAGGGGATACTTGAAAGCATACCGATTGTGGTCCTTGTTGATGAAAGTTCTGCCTCTGCAAGTGAAATTATTGCAGGCGCAATTCAAGATAACGACAGAGGCACAATTGTTGGTCGTCGAACTTATGGAAAGGGCTTGGTACAGGAGGAAAAAAAATTAGCCGACGGGTCGGCATTTCGCTTAACGATTGCACGCTATTACACCCCTGTTGGCAGGTGTATTCAAAAACCTTACGACAAGGGAATAGTTGCTTATGAAACTGATTTAGAAAACAGATTGAAGCAGGGGGAATTAATAAATAGAGACAGTATTCATTTTTCAGAACAGTTAAAGTTTACAACACCTGGAGGTAAAACTGTGTATGGAGGAGGTGGAATTATGCCAGATCTATTTATACCTATTGATACAAACGAAAATTTAAATGGGGGAGATGGGGTTTTATACAGAGACGTATTTATTTTATGGTCATTAGACTATTGCGAAAAGCATAAAACAGAATTAGTAAAGCTCGGCTTAAAAAAATTCAGATCAGATTTTTTACTAACGGATGTTATGGTGAATGAATTAATTTCATTGGGAGAAAGCATGGGATTTAAAAAACCGATTGCCACGAATTTTAAATCAAGTCTTGTTGTTAGAAAATACATGAAAGCATTTATTGCAAAAAACATTTGGGGAAATTTAGGATTCCTGCAAATTTGGAATGAAAACGATAATTTTTTGCACAATTCATTAAGCTATTTTAATAAATAGTGCAATTGAATCCGAGCCTTTAAAAATCAGATTTATTTTTACTTCTTGTCGTTCTGTTGCTGCTTAGCGGCATTCGCAATAGAATCAGCTTCTTTTTGCATTTTGGCAATCATTGCGTCCGCGCTTTGATCTGTTTCTATTGAAATTGCGTTCTGTTGAACAGAATCTGCTTTTTTTTCTGTTACAGAATTTCCGCATGAAATAATTAAGGCAGAAATAGCAATACTTATTAAAATTTTCATTTTTAATGTTTGAATGTAGCGCTAAAGTAGTAAAAAGAAATTTGTATTAAAATTAATTTGGGCTTTGCAATTACTATATTTGTACCGAAGCAACATTTTTATTTTATTAAAAAAACATTTATGGCATTCGAATTACCTAAACTTACTTATGCTTATGCGGCTCTTGAGCCCAATATTGATGCGCGTACAATGGAAATTCACCATAGCAAGCACCACCAAGCGTATATCACAAACTTAAATAATGCAATTGCTGGCAGTGAAACAGAAAAAATGGCAATAGAAGATATTTGTAAAAATATTTCTAAGTTTTCAATGCCTATACGGAATAATGGAGGCGGGCATTTTAATCATTCTTTCTTTTGGAGTATTATGGCTCCTGCTGCAGGCGGCACCCCAACAGCTGAGCTTGCCGATGCTATTAACAAGGCTTTTGGCGATTTTGATGCTTTCAAAACACAGTTTGCCGCTGCTGGCACTTCACGTTTTGGGTCTGGCTGGGTCTGGTTGATTGTTAGCGCGGATAAAAAACTATCAATTTGCTCTACTCCAAATCAAGACAATCCTTTGATGGATGTTGCTGAAGTTAAAGGCACGCCAATTCTTTGCCTTGATGTTTGGGAGCATGCGTATTACTTAAATTATCAAAATAGGCGCCCCGATTACATTTCTGCATTTTGGAATGTTGTAAATTGGGATGAGGTTGCACGACGATTTAATATTAACTAACTTAACAAAAAAAAACATGAAAAAGACAACACATTTCTTTATTATTTTACTCCTTGTGGGTTTTTCAACCTTTGCACCGCAGTACGCGAATGCTCAAAAAATTAAAGGGCAAACGGTAGTTACTGCAGGGGCAGGTTATAGTTTAGCAGGAATATTAATGAATGTTATATCCACAGGGCTAAATACAGTTAGCGATGTAACTTCTACCAAAACTCCTGTAATTATAGGTGGTCTAGATTATGGCATTACCGACCATTTTAGCCTTGGCGCTATTTATACCTACCAGGGTCTTTCAGCGAAGTACAGTTCTTTTACTGATTTTGACTCATTGGGAAATTCAATTACATACTTTGGTTCGTTTAATGATCGCATTACTCGCCAAAGTATTGGCATTCGCCCTTTATTTCACTTTGGGGAGTCTGAAAATCTTGATTTATATACAGGTGCTCGTTTTTCCTATGTTTGGTGGAATTATAAATCAGGCCGTACGGATCTTTCGTCGAGTGATATTTTTGGAGGTTTCGGCAGCCCTGTCAAGCCGCAGGCAATTTTTGGAATGCGTTATAACTTTATGCCTGCCTTAGGATTTAATGCTGAATTTGCAATTGGATCAACTTATTTTATGATGGTTGGTATCAACGCTTGCTTTGGAAAAAAATAATTTGAAAAACCTAACAAAAGCAAACGGAGAGCCAACTAAGCTCTCCGTTTCTTGTTATTTACAAGTAGAAAAAGTAATATTGTTACTTTTTCTACTTTCGGGTTTTGTTATAACGCAACTAAACGCAAATGAATTTTCTGAGTATCAATCCAGCGGTCCCTTGTTTGCTAACGAAAGAGACAGTAAAGTTGTTGTCGACACTGTTCCTCCAAAACAGATTTCGTTACACCAAAAAGAAAATAAAAAACTTGTTGCAGCCATCCTTGCTTTTCCTGTACCCTTTGGTTTTACCGGTCTGCATCGTATTTATCTCGGCACTGACCCTTGGGTGCCAGTGGCATATTTTGTCACGTTAGGCGGCGGAATGTTACTTCCTTTAATGGATTTTATTGTAATTGTTTGCTCGAACAAAGAAGAGTTGTTAGAATTTGAAAACAACACACGACTTTTTATGTGGGTGAAATAAACTTAATTTTTATTTTGAAAAAATTAAGAGCGATGTGTTATTTTAAGAAGTTTTTTATTATTCTACCGTAACACTTTTCGCTAAATTTCTCGGCTGGTCCACATTACATCCACGCATTACTGCAATGTGATAAGCGAGCAGTTGTAACGGTACAACCGAAACCAGAGGAACAAGTTTTTCGTCGGTTTCTGGAATTTCAATTACATGGTCGGCCATGGTTTTTACTGTTGTGTCTCCTTCCGAAACGACAGCAATTATTTTTCCTTTGCGAGCTCTTACTTCTTGAATGTTGCTTACTACTTTTTCGTATGATGTTCCTTTCGTTGCTATAACAACAATTGGCATTTCTTCGTCGATAAGCGCAATTGGACCATGCTTCATTTCTGCTGCTGGATATCCTTCGGCGTGGATGTAAGAAATCTCTTTTAGCTTCAAAGCTCCTTCTAATGCAACAGGAAATGTGTAACTGCGTCCGAGGTAAAGAAAGTTTTTAGAATCCTTGAAAATTGATGCAATGTGTTTTAATTGTTCGTCGAGCTTCAAAACTTTTTCAATTTTTGCAGGTACAGCTTCGAGTTCAGAGAGCATTTCATGGTAATGACTTTGTGTAATTGTTCCTCGTCGATGACCAATTAATAATGCCATTAAAGTAAGAACCGTTACTTGTGCGGTAAATGCTTTTGTTGAAGCAACTCCAATTTCAGGACCCGCGTGTGTATATGATCCACCATGTGTGTGTCGAGGAATTGTAGACCCTACAACATTACAGATTCCAAAAATAGTTGCGCCTTTTGATTTTGCTAATTCAATAGCGGCAAGCGTGTCGGCAGTTTCACCTGATTGTGAAATTGCAATTACGATATCCGTTTCGTAAATAACGGGATTACGATATCGAAACTCTGAAGCATATTCTACTTCTACAGGTATGCGCGCAATGTCTTCAAAAAGATATTCTGCAACAAGACCTGCATGCCAAGATGTTCCGCAGCCAATTATAATAATACGTTTGGCATTTTGAAATTTTTGTAAATGATTGTGTATTCCTCCAAGAGCAACAACTCCTTCCACGGCATTCAATCTTCCGCGCATACTGTCTTTAATTGAGCGGGGCTGCTCATAAATTTCCTTTAACATAAAATGTTCAAAGCCGCCCTTTTCAATTGCTTCTAATTGAATTTGTAGTGCTTGAATGTATGGTTCAACCTCTTTGTTACGAATTGTTTTGATTAGTAATTTACCATGCATATCCATCACAGCAATTTCCTCGTCTTCTAAATACACTACGTTTTTGGTGTATTCTACAATCGGAGTGGCGTCAGAGGCCACAAAAAACTCATTTTCTCCAATGCCAATTACTAAGGGGGAGCTTTTTTTAGCTGCAATTAATACACCAGGATTGTCTTGTGAAAGAATAACAATCGCGTAAGCGCCAATTACGTTATTCAATGCAATGCGAACAGCCTCTGCCAACTCAACATTTTCTCGTTGCTGAATGTCTTCAATTAAATGAACAAGGACTTCTGTGTCCGTATCACTTTCAAATTGATGCCCACGCTTTTTCATCTCCTCTTTTAGCGGGGTGTAATTTTCAATAATGCCGTTGTGTATTAATACAATTTTCCTACTTCCAGAAAAATGAGGATGAGCATTGATGTCGTTTGGCTCGCCGTGTGTTGCCCATCGGGTATGGCCAATGCCAATTGTTCCAGTGGTATTTTTGCCAGCTGTAAATTTCTCTAAATCGTCAACTTTTCCTTTGCACTTGTAAACGTTAAGTCCTTCGTTAATTAACGCAACTCCCGCGCTGTCATAGCCACGGTATTCTAAGCGACGCAATCCCTTGATAAGAATTGGGTAAGCATTTCTATTCCCGATGTAAGCTACAATTCCACACATACTATTAGCAACTTATGTCAATTGATTCTCGTGTATACAAGATGAAGGTACATCTTATAGGTTGAATTTTGATTAGCCGAGCCCAATACAGCGCGTCTTCCTTGTGAATTGGGATCAAGTTCCTTTAAAAAAAGACCATTGTTAGGTTTTTCGCCAGCCATCAACTCCTGAAAATAACGAGCGATATTAATTTTATATTCACTTGTATTTGTATTGACAGCGCCACCGAAATAAATACTGTTTTCAAACATATCTAAAAGCAAGGTTTGTTGTCCCAATGAATCTATGGAAACTACATATAGCTGTTTGTTAATAGGAAAGTTGTCCGATGCCGTAGATGGGTCTGCCTTTATAACTAGCTCTGCTTTGTTAATGGCAATGGAATAGGGGAGATTGATTAAATCATTGAGGTAAGGAAATTCAATTTTTGTTTTTACACCTGCGCAGGCAGAAACATAAACTTCATTGGATGTGTTAACGCCTTGGTTTGCTAATTGTGTGGTCAATGAATTAGAAATAGTTGAGTAGTCGTGTGTATAGCGACTGTAATAGGCCGTGCTTGCATTTATAATAAATGAGAAAGTCAGCGTGTCTGTGACAGTGTGGTAATAAAAAGTAAGTTTAGTTGTAGTGTCAAGCAAGTTGAAGCGGGATAATGCGCCCTGTCCTGGATTTAACGACGGGGATTGCGATTCAATAAATAACCCTTTAAGGTATTGGTGAAATGCAGTATTGCTAGCAAGATTAGCCCCACCCGATTGAGAAAAAACTTGTTGCGCAAAATTATATTGAATTGGAATTCGCAGCTGAGCTTTTAGTGTATCAGTACCAACAACTATTTTGGATCGAGGTCGCGGACTAAGTGTGGTGTCGCCAATTGAAATCCTGTTTGCGAAAGAAGGATAACACTGCATGGCTCTGTTGGAATAGTAGCCGCTGTCTTTATAAATATCTTGCGTTAACTGGTAAACACTAAATGTTTGTTGCGATAAGGTGTCTCCGTAGTAATCAAAATCGTAGGCCAGATTTAAGAAGCAGGAGTCCAATACTGCAGTGGCACCAAAATTTATATTTAGTAAATTATTGGGAATTGAAAACTGTGTAAAAAGACTTGCGCTACTGTTTCCGAAGATCGGATCATTGATTGTTCCTATCTGAACTATTTTTGCTTCATCGCTACGAATCGAATCTTCACGAACGGTATAAGTAAGAAGCGTAAGCGTATCACTAGCTTGTAAGTCAATTAAATCTCCTGTTGGTTGAATTTCTAAACCAAGATTGCTGTCTTTTTTACAAGACGCCAATAAGAAAACTGCGGCGACTATATAAATTTTTGTCCCACATAAAGTGCGGGACAAAAATTGGTCATAATTAAGGAATGGTTTAGCAGACATAGAATTAATCGACGAGCATAGCTTCTTCAGCCAAAACAACATCATAAAAATCAGAATAAGCGGAAATGTATTCTTCAGGAGTCTTGAATTCAAGTGTGTTTTTCCCTGATTTTTTAATGTGCTTTTCAACATCGCTGTTAATTTTTGGTGAAGCCTTGATGACAGCGTCCGAAAAATCAATTGCAAGTTTGTTCAGGTTAGCAAATGATGGGACTTTTGCCACAGCATCTACATCGCCTTTTTGAACGCCTTCAATCATTATCTTCTTTGAGAAGTCTTTGTTGAGTGGACTTGGAAACTCATCATCATAAACTGAATAGATGACGCGCGTTTCAGCAAAAAGTGGGTTGTCGCGGAACGCTTTTTTTAAATAAAGAGGTAAAAGTGCTGTAAACCAACCGTGGCAATGAACCACATCGGGTGCCCAGCCCAGCTTTTTAACAGTTTCAATAACACCTCTTGCGAAAAAAATCATCCGCTCATCGTTATCAGCAAAATACTCGTTTTTCTTATCGGTAAGAATAAATTTGCGTTGGAAATATTCTTCGTTGTCAATAAAGTAAACCTGCATACGAGCAGCTTGAATTGAAGCAACTTTGATTATAAGGGGATGGTCTGTATCGTTGATAATAAGGTTCATACCTGAAAGGCGGATAACCTCATGAAGCTGGTTTCTGCGTTCGTTTATGCAACCATATCTAGGCATAAAGGTTCTTATCTCTTTTCCCTTTTCTTGAATGCCTTGAGGTAGGTGGCGTCCAATATACCCCATTGGAGTTTCGTCTAAATAGGGGGTGATTTCCTGCGACACGTACAATATTCTAGCTTTTTGTTTCATATAGTGAAAGATCTATTTTTTTAAGGATTACAAAGATAATAAAAAAAATTCCTTTAATTACCAAAAAGTCGTAGTTTCAAGCCCAGTTTATTTCTCATAACATTAAACTTTCATCGTGGAAACGCTCATACAAAGGGACTTATTGCTTTCAAAGCTCGAGCACTTGCGCGCCAGCGGGAAATCAATCGGCTTTGTCCCAACCATGGGAGCTCTGCACCAAGGTCATATAGCATTAGTGCTTAAAGCAAAGTCAGAGAACGATGTTGTTGTGGTAAGTATTTTTGTCAATCCAACCCAGTTTAATAATAATAATGACCTTTTACATTATCCCCGTACCGTTGAAAGCGATAGGGAATTGCTTGAAAATGTAGCTTGCGACCTTCTCTTTCTGCCTGATGTTTCAGAAATGTATCCCGATGGTCTTGTAGAACCTGTAACCGAAATAGATCTTGCCGGATTGGACGTGGTTATGGAGGGCGCACACCGTCCAGGACATTTTTTAGGTGTTATTCAAGTGGTTAAAAAACTTTTTGATTGCATCGGTATTTGTAAAGCATATTTCGGTGAAAAGGATTTTCAGCAATTGGCGGTCATTAAAAAAATGGTGAAAGAATGGAGTGTCTCCGTTGAAATTATTGCCTGCCCAATTGTAAGAGAGGGCGATGGACTTGCAATGTCTTCAAGAAATATGCGTTTGACAAATGAAGAAAGAAAAGTTGCAACACAAATTTCAAAGGCGCTCTTTCATGCAAAAGAAATGTGGAGTAAATGTTCCTTGGAAGAAATAAAAAAAAATGTAACAACACTTATAAATTCCAATCCGGAATTCCAATTGGAATATTTTGAAATTGCAGATGCGACAACACTGAAACCGGTTTCTCCCGGACAAAAGAAAAATGTCGTCGCCTGTATTGCGGTACATCTAGGAGCAGTCAGATTAATTGATAATATTATTCTTGGTTAGCCAACCAAAAAAATCTCCGCACTTTTCAGAACGGAGATTTTTTCAAATCAATTTTTAATTTATTTCTGAACAGCAACTTTTAAAGAAACCTGTTCCTTGTTAGTTGTGATACGAAGCATGTAAACTCCGTTTGCAACATTCTCCATATTAAGCTGCTTGGTAAATCCTGCCTGAATATTATTTTCCATAGCGTAGCATACTACTCTTCCTTGAAGATCTAACATTTCAAGTGTAAGTTCATCCACATTCATATTGACAGCAACGATAAATGTTCCTGAATTAGGATTTGGATAAACACTTACTCCGTTTGCAAGTATATTTTCTGCAAGTCCTACACATGCATTGACCTGAATACTTACAGAGTCCATTCCTTCGCATCCATTGACATCGGTATAGGAATATACTGCTGATTGTAAACCAACGCCCGCTGCAGTTGGGCTAAACAATAAACCATTTACACCTGGCCCGCTCCACACGCCACCTGTTGGTGTACCTGTCAATGAAACATTTGCATCATCCACACATACTACACTGCTAGATGCAGCTGCACTTACTGAAGGATTACTATTAATGGTAACGACTGCTGTGTCTGATCCATTACATCCGTTTACATCTGCTACTACAACAATATAAGTTCCTGAAGCGGAAACTGTAATCGTCTGCGTAGTACTTGCATTACTCCACAAGTAAGTGGAGCCCATGTTTCCTGCATCTAACATTGCTGTGCCACCGCACTGAATTAAATCTTGACCAAGTGAAACTGTTGGAAGTGAATTCACAGTTACCGTTGTTGTAGCAGTATTGACACAACCATTCGCATCGGTACCTGTGACCATGTAAGTTGTGGTTGCACTTGGTACAAATGAAACAGCATCCATTACATTATTATCCCATGTATAAGTTGATGCACCACCACCTGTAAGTGTTACGCTACCTCCGGTACAAACTGATGGTGCTGTACCTGTTGCTGTTACAATTGGTAATGGATTCACTGTTACTGTTGTCATTGCTGTATTTACACAACCATTCGCATCAGTACCAGAAACCATATAAGTTGTGGTTGCTGTTGGCACAAAAGAAACGGCATCCGTTACATTATTATCCCATGTATAAGTTGATGCACCACCACCTGTAAGTGTTACGCTACCACCAGTACAAACTGATGCTGAACTGCTAGTTGCTGTTACAACTGGTAATGAATTCACTGTTACTGTTGTCATAGCTGTATTCACACAACCATTCGCATCAGTACCTGTGACCATGTAAGTTGTAGTTGCTGTTGGTACAAAAGAAATTGCATCCGTTACATTATTATCCCATGTATAAGTTGATGCGCCACCACCTGTAAGCGTTACACTTGTTCCTGCACAAACTACTGCAGCTGTACTAGTAGCTGTGATAACTGGCAATGGATTAACAGTAACTGTTGTCATAGCTGTATTCACACAACCATTCGCATCAGTACCAGTAACCATGTAAGCTGTGGTTGCTGTTGGTACAAAAGAAATTGCATCAGTTACATTATTATCCCATGTATATGTAGTCGCGCCACCACCTGTAAGCGTTACGCTAGCTCCCGTACAAACTGCTGCCGAACTGCTAGTTGCCGTAACTAATGGTAGTGGATTTACGATAACTGTAACTGTTGCGGTATTCACACAAGCATTCGCATTCGTTCCTGTTACAGTATAAGTTGTTGTTGCCGTTGGGGAAACGGATACTAAAAATCCTGATAAATTACCGGGCATCCAGTTGTAACTTGATGCGCCATTTGCTGCTAATGTTACACTACCTCCTATGCAAATTGATGGAGCTGTACTTGTAGCTGTTACAACTGGTAATGGATTTACTGTTACAGTTATTGTAGCTGTATTTACACAACCGTTAATGTTAGTTCCTGTTACGGTATAAGTTGTTGTTGCTGTTGGAATAAAACTTACAGCATCAGTAACACCGCCCGACCAAGCATAAGAAGTTGCGCCACCACCTGTTAAAGTTACGCTAGCACCAGCACAAACGGATGCCGATGTACTTGTAGCTGTTACAATTGGTAATGGATTTACTGTTACTGTAATTGTTGCAGTATTCACACAACCATTCGCATTCGTTCCTGTTACGGTATAAGTTGTGGTTGCGGTTGGAATAAAACTTACAGCATTGGTAACACCACCTGACCATGTATAAGAAGTTGCGCCTCCACCTGTTAGTGTTACACTGCCTCCAGTGCAAACTGCTGCTGATGAACTTGTAGCTGTGACAATTGGTAATGGATTAACATTAATAATTCTTGTTGCTGTATTTGTACAACCATTCGCATTGGTACCTGTCACTGTGTAAGTTGTTGTTGCTGTTGGAGAAACTGTTATTGTTGCCCCGGTTAAATTACCTGGCATCCATGCGTATGTTGTTGCACCGCTTGCCGTAATAGTGGTACTTGCTCCAACGCAAATTGTTGCAGCTGTTGTTGTAGTTGTTACTACTGGTAATGGATTTACTGTAATTGTAATTGTAGCCGTATTCACACAACCATTTGCATTCGTTCCTGTGACGGTATAAGTAGCCGTTGCCGTTGGAATAAAACTTACAGCATTGGTAACACCGCCCGACCAAGCATAAGTAGTTGCACCACCACCTGTAAGCGTTACGCTAGATCCGACACAAACAGCTGCTGCTGTACTCGTAGCGGTTACAATTGGTAATGGGTTAACAGTAATAATTCTTGTTGCTGTATTTGTACAACCATTACTTGTTCCCGTTACGGTATAAGTAGTGGTGCTTGTTGGCGAAACTGTAATAGTTGTTCCAGTTAAATTACCCGGCATCCAAGCGTAAGTTGTTGCACCGATTGCGGTAATGGTGGTACTTGCTCCAGCACAAATACTTGCAGCTGTTGTTGTAGTTGACACTGGAATTGGAATTGAGCTTGTATATAAATTATTGATTTCACATGCTGTTAATGCGCGATTCCAGATGCCGATGTCATCTAATTTTCCTTTAAAATTTGCTCCACCTGTTGGATATCCGGCATTTTCAGCACCAAACCTCAGGTCAGCTAATTGTGAACCAGTATTAATATTTGAATTAAAGGTGTGTATTAAATTTCCGTCAAAATAAAATTTCCAAATTAATGAAGCGTCCTTTACCCAAACAGCGTGATGCCATATTCCTAGTGTTGGGGGTGTTGTTATTTGCCCATTATCTGGATTCATAACATTCCAACTTCCATTTCCACTAAGTCCATTCCCCATTCCAAAGGCCAAACCATATGGTGGTGTATTAGAGCTTGATGAGTAATGAAATGCGAAGTTTTCTAGTGTATGTGGATTTGTGTTAAATAATGTTTGATTTGTTTTTGTTGAATCCGTAGTTTGCCACCAAATTGATATACTGTGAGGGTTGCTAGTTTGTAGGAACGCAGAATTAGTATTAATCCAATTATTGGTGCCATTCAAAAAATAAGCACTATTTGAGACTAAATTTCTATCAGGGCATAATGTAGGGCTATTGTATACTGTGCAATTATTCCCATTCCCACTTAAATCATTTGCATTTCCTGTAAAAGGCCACCAGCCAACAAGGCCATTAGTTGGAACATAAGCAGGCACTTGGGATGTAAGCGTTAAGCTTAGTAGAAATGTTGAGAGTAAAATTTGAAGTTTTCTTGTCATTTTTGGGGATTTTTAAAATATTTAATTTGCCAAAGTAAACTTGCAAATTTTAAAACATCAGTTGTTACCGGTTTCAAAGCGGTTTCAAAAAAATATGAAACCAATTAAGCTTTAAAAATTGGTTTCATTTTCTATAGAATTTTAGACCTTCGTTTCAACTTTATATAAAAAACGACGACGGTCAGCAACATCTTTAATTCGTGTAATAAGTGTTGGATGTTTTTTTTGAATTTCACTAAGCAATCTATGTCTTCTTAATTTCCGACTATCCTGTTCAAGATGCCCGATTTTTAGAATATAATCTAATTCATCTGTTGTAAGTACATTTTTTGAAGAGTTAATTAGATTTTCAATGATTTCAGTTTGGATTGGGAGTTCTTCAATAATGATTTTGCTTGGAGAATCAATTTTGTTTTCTGAATCTTTTATTTGAGAATTCGCATTAAGAAGAAGTTTCCTTTTATATGATAAAAAGCCAATTGTTACAATTACCATTATTATCGCAATAACAACTATTAACTTTAACCACGAGTTGTTGTTTTCTGTTTCCTTTGGAGCAAAAACCAAGTCTATTGTATTTGCTTTTTCTTTTACCCAAACGGAATCGAGATTAAGCAGAAAGATACTTGTTTTACCAAGATTATTCTGTGAAGAAAATTCAACTGTGTTTTTATTAATGCGATTAATGAATGAATTAACAGATAAGCCATAACCGTCATTATTTAATTTAAGATATTTATTCTCGGACGGCGAAATCAGTAACGAAGTACTTTTTGCATGAAAAAACACAAAGTCATTTCCGTAATATGCTTCTCCTTTTAAAAACGGAATATCATTTATGGGCTGACAAATGCTCCAACTCATTTTATTCAAATCTAACTTATTTGCTGAATAATCGGGTTCATCCTGTTCAGCATTATTACCTACTTTGAAATTATTAAATGTGAAAACAGTGTCGCCTCGTTTAAAAGTTAGGCCTAAAATTGACTTTGGTGTTTCGCCGTTAACGGGTTCATAACACCATTCATTGGTTTGAAAATTAAAATATGTCAAATTGTTATTTGTGGTAAAAAAACCATAACCACCAAGCGTATAAATTTTATTCTTCCAAGAAAACAAAAATCTTCTTCCATTGTTGCCATGAAATACGCTGTGATCTATCCTTATTAAAGTATCAGAAGAAAGTTTGAATAAATAATTATAACCTGAAGGATTAAAAAAAGTGTCCTTGTTTAATATGCAGAAATTACTGGTACCAAGATTAAGGGGGTATTTTGCAGCTTCTTCTCCGAACTGAGAAGAAATTGTTTTACGAATGTTCGCTTCTTGTTTTTTAGTAAGAGTTTGAGAAAACACGGATGTTGTTGCGCAAACAAAATATATGATTAAGGTAAATAGACGCATTTTAGTGAGTATAAAATATGCTAAAGTAATTTAATACATGGCATTGTGCATAAAATATATCAGCCATGCTTCTGACCTAAAGCCCTGAATGAAATTTCTGTGGTTAACTACTCGGTAATAATACTTTCTTTTTTTGTTCTGAAATCATTTTGTTGACGTTCTATTGTCAACTTTTAGGACGAGACGTATGAATTTTTGCAAAAATAAATTTACAAATTCTAAATAGCAGTCATTAACGGTTTCGAAATGGTTTCAAACCAAATGAAACCAATTAAACTTCAATAATTTGTTCATTTTCTATAGAATTTTTGACCTTCGTTTTAACAAAAAAAACAGGCTCCGATAATGGAACCTGTTTTTTTAATTTTTGCGATTATTTATTTCTGAACAGCAACTTTTAAAGAAACCTGTTGCTTGTTAGTTGTGACACGAAGCAAGTAAACTCCGTTTGCAACATTCTCCATATTAAGCTGCTTGGTGAATCCTGACTGAATATTATTTTCCATAGCGTAGCATACTACTCTTCCTTGAAGATCTAACATTTCAAGTGTAAGTTCATCCACATTCATATTGACAGAAACGATAAATGTTCCAGAATTAGGATTTGGATAAACACTTACTCCGTTTGCAAGTATATTTTCTGCAAGTCCAACACATGCATTGACTTGAATACTCACATTAGCATTGCCCGAACATCCATTCGTGTCAGTGTATGCATATGTTGTTGTGTGTGTTCCTGTCCCTGCTGATATTGGATTAAAAAAAGCTCCTGATATTCCTGGACCACTCCAAGTTCCGCCAAGAGGCGCGCCTGTTAATGAAGCTGCTGCGTCAGACAAACACAATATCATTGCGGAAGAGCTTCCTGAAACAATTGGAAGCGGATTCACATTAACTGTGGCTGACGAAGTATTTGTACATCCATTTGCACTTGTTCCGGTAACTGTATAAGTATTGGTTGAGTTAGCAATGAAAGGAACAGCATTGGTAATTCCACCAGACCAAGCATAAGTTGATGCCCCTGTTCCACTTAACGCTACGCTTGTGCCTGCGCAAACTGTAGCAGATGGGAAAGTAGTAAAGCTTACACTTGGTAACGGATTAATAGTAACCATAATTGTTGCGGTGTTTGTACAAGAATTAACATCAGTTCCCGTAACCGTATAAGTTGTAGTTGCGCTTGGCACAAAAGAAACCCCATCTGTTACACCACCACTCCATGAATAAGAGTTTGCTCCGCTGCCAGTTAGCGTTACATTTCCTCCAGCACAAACTGTAGAAGCGCTTGTGTTTGCTATTACATTCGGAATTGGATTAACGGTAACTATAATTGTAGCGGTGTTCGAACAGGAATTCGCATCAGTACCAGTAACCATGTAAGTTGTAGTTGCTGTTGGTACAAAAGGAATAGCGTTCAATACGTTATTGTTCCAGGTATAACTTGATGCACCAGCACCGGTGAGCGTTACACTTCCACCATAACAAACAGTATTAGCGCTTGTAATTGCCGTTACATTCGGAAGCGGATTAACAGTGATTGTTATTGTAGTTGTATTAAAACACCCCGCGCTTGTTCCTGTTACTGTGTAAGAAGTTGTCGTGGTTGGAGCAACTGTTACGGATGACCCAGTTAAGTTCCCAGGCATCCAGGCATAAGTAGATGCACCCGAAGCGATAATTGTAGTAGAACTTCCGTTACAAATTGCAGGGCTTCCTGCAGTTGCAATGACGGTTGGATTTGGATTAATTATAACTGCAAGAATTGTTGGAAGACTAGAGCCGCAACTATTATTTGCAGTAACAGAAATATTTCCTGACGTATTTCCAAATGTAACATTGATTGAAGTTGTTCCTTGTCCAGAATTAATTGTTGAGCCTACCGGAACACTCCAGGTATATGAAGTTGCACCAACAACAGGGTTGATTGAAAAATTAGCAGAGCTTGTTTGACAAAAGCTGCTTGAACCAATAATAGACGCTGGAGCAGGAGGTGTGCAATTCTGACCTGGAGTAATTACAACTTGTCCTGCACCATTCTGAAATCCTTGAGCATGCACCACAGCTGTTACTGTCTGGTTTGTATAACTACTTCCACCACCACCACCTGAAAAACATGCGCCACCACCTCCGTAATATCCACCACCACCACCACCACCACCTGCGCCGTCACCGGAACCATTTCCGCCTTGAGCAAATGTCCCTGAAGTTGTATAAGAAGGACATGAACAGCAAGCAATACCACCTGCGCCACCAACTGATTGGGTTCCGCCTTTCCCGTTTGCATTTGGCCAGTTTGAAATAGTTACCCCATCTTGACCAATTAATCCACCACCATGTCCACCAATTGTATTTGAGTAACCACCACCACCACCACCACCCGCAACAACTAGACGATCATTGTTTGTATAGGGAGTTCTACGAATATCTGATGCGCCACCACCAGTACCAGCAGTTCCTCCTGAAGAATAGGAATATACACCACCACCACCATTATAGACTGGCGGGGATGAAAGAACATTATTAATTCCAACTTGACCCACGTAAATGTTTAAGATTTCTCCTGGTGTAACAGGAATTGTGGCTTGAACACTTCCTCCTAATCCACCCATTGCTGATGGACCAGTTCCGCCTTTTGCACCCAACACAGTTACATTTATTGTTGTAACTGATGGAGGCACAGTATAAGTTTGAACACTTCCAGTGAAATTAAACGTGACTGTTTGAGCAGTAATTGAAAGAGAGAATACGCTTACTAAGAGTAATGAAACAAGCATATAAATTTTTTTCATAATAGGAGTTGTATTTGAATTAGAGTTTTCAGTTAAACAGAATCAAACTAAAAGAGTTGTTTTGTAAGAAGAGAAATAAAGAATAGCGAAGTTATAAAATTTTCCGATTCAAAAAAATGAAATAATTATGCATTGCTGTTCATTACGATTGATTGATAATTATATTTTGACATAATTTTTTGTTTGAAGAAGTTTTGGAAATGCAAATATAAAATTTAGACCAGTTTTTATATTCTAATTTTGTTTAAGTTTGATTCATGTTAATACGCGCCCTTTTTTTTAGTCCTATTCTTTTTTTCTTTTCAATGTTGCATGCGGGGGGATTTCAGATAAATGCACAGGGGCAAAGGCAGTTGGGAATGGGACATACAGGAACCGGTTTATGTTTGGATGCCTCTTCTCTTTTTTTTAATCCTGGTGCTATGGGTTTTATTGACAAGAGATTTGTATTCAGTGGAGGCACAACATTATTATTCCCTCGCGTTGTTTATCAAGAACCAAGTCCTGGTGTTTATTCAGAGTCGATGGTCCATAATGTAGGAACGCCATTTACTATTTATGCGAACTGGAACAGTGAAAAAGTTTCTTCTCTTTCAATTGGTATTGGAATTTATACTCCATTTGGCTCCCGCGCTCAATGGCCAGACGACTGGAAAGGACAATTTTTAATTCGCGAAATTAATTTAAAAACCATTTTTATTCAGCCGACAGTTTCTTGGCAAATCAATGAATGCATTGGACTTGGACTTGGATTTGTTTATGCAACGGGGAGTTTTGGTTTAAGAAAAGGGATTCCAGTTCAAAACGCCTCTGCTGAATACGGCGAAGGTAAATTAAGTGGCGCTGCTAAAGGAATTGGTTTTAATGCAGGTATTTATTTTAAGGCCAAAGAAAATTGGTCTGCAGGTTTGTCGTATCGCTCATCTGTAAATGTAGAAGTGAAAAATGGAGAAGCACAATTTACCGTTGCGCCATCGCTTGCCGATTATTTTCCAGCAACAACTTTTTCAACTGCAATAAAGCTCCCAGCTGTTCTAAGTGGTGGTCTCGGATATTCAATCAGTAAATGGAAATTTGCTGCTGACATCAATGTTATTGGTTGGAGTACTTATGATACTTTACGAATTGATTTTGCAACGAACACCGATAAGCTTGCCGATGTTAATGACCCGCGATGTTATAAAGACGTTTTTATTGTAAGAGCGGGGGCGCAGTTTCAAATCACTGAACACATTGAACTTTTGGCAGGAGCGTATTATGATGCTTCTCCTGTGAAAGATGGTTATTTAACCCCGGAGACACCAGACGCAAATCGTTTAGGGTTTACATGTGGAACAGCAATTCATTTTTTGGAAAAATTCTCTGCTGCCGTTTCATTGTTGTACATTGAGGGTTTGAAAAGAACAGACACAAATATTGCAACAGGTTTTTCAGGAACGTATAAATCAAAAGTGATTGCTCCCTCATTCGGAATTCAATATAAATTTTAAAAATAAAAATCAGATAAAATGAAAAAACTTTACATTTTTTTAATCGGAATTGTTTTTTTCACAGCAGTTAATTCTCAAACCTGTAACGGATCTCGCTATAGAAATTTTGTTTTCCAGGACAGTTCTGTAGTTAATGTTGTCTATGGATCCAATGTTACTTCTACGAACGCTACTCAAAGTTTAAAGATGGATATGTGGATGCCTAAAGCAGACACAGGAACAAATAGGCCGCTAATAATTTTAATGCACGGAGGAAATTTTTTAGGAGGATCTAAATCGGGTTCCGATGTGCTCCAGTTTTCAAAAGATTTTTCTAAAATGGGTTATGTTGTAGCTTCTATTGATTACCGTGTTGGAATGACGAATTTTCCATTTCCTGGTCCCGATAGTGTTGATGCAGCAGGATCGGTAATAAGAGCCGTTCACGATGGAAAGGCGGCGGTTCGTTATTTCAAAAAAGATGTTGCAACAAATTCTAACCATTATCGAATTGACACAGCGAAGATTTTTTTTCTTGGTGTTTCTGCTGGAGCAATTAGTGCATTGCACATGGCATACATGAATAATATTAGCGAATTCCCTTTGTACGCCGATACAGCTAATCACTTTGGAATTGGAGGTGGTGTTGAGGGATTGAGTGGAAACCAAGGCTACTCCTCCTCCTTTCGTGGGGCAATAGATATTTGTGGTGCAATAGGCGACACTTCTTGGATTAGTTCGGGTAACATGCCTGCGATGTTACTTCACGGTGACCAAGACGGAACGGTTCCATTTGGATCTTCAGTAATTTCACTACTTGGCCTTTTCCCATTGTTACAAGTTGACGGCTCCGCCTCTGTTGCTGTTCGATTACAAAATCTTGGAATAGAAAATTGTTTTGAAATTTACGAAGGGCAAGATCATGTCCCTGAGGTTGGCACTTCATCTGCAGCACTTGCCTACTATGACACAACACTAAACATTACAAGAAATTTTTTGGTGCATTATGTTTGTGGCGACCCACTTAACTGTTCTTATCTAGCAAACGTTGGTATAAATAATGTTTCGACGCTTCCAAGTTTAATAGAAGTTTATCCAAATCCCGCAACGAATAATTTTTCCATTAACCTTGAACGTCTCGTTGGAAATGATTTTACTTTGGAATTGTATGATGCTCAAGGTAGGTTGGTAGTTAGTAGAATTAACTTGTCGAATGAAAAAATAGAAATTAACACAACTGGTTTTCCTGCTGGAATTTATTTTGTTAAAGTGAATGCAGGAGAAAAAATTTATCTGTTAAAGGAAGTTATTCAGTAGTTGTTTTAATAAATAAGATTGTTCTTTATGGAAATAGAATTCCATTGCAATCTGTACAATTTAGAGTTGGAATAGAGGCGCGGTATTTTGAATTGATTGCCTTTATAAATTCATTTGTAATCAATGCATATCCGTTTTGGTTTGGGTGGTAACCGTCAAGGGAGAACACTCCACCAGAAACAAACTGGCTATCGTAATTAACGCCGTTCCATTGTATTCCACTCGTCAACGTTTTGAAATAGGCATTTGCATCTACCAGGGCTAATCCATATTGAGTTGCTTTTTGTGCAATAACTAAATTGTAACTAGCAATCATTTGATCTATAAAAGCAACTTCATTGCTATCTAAAACATATCGGTCGGGCATAGTTGTAAATAGAATTCCAAGGTAATTGCACTTTACACTATCAAGCGGAACGCCTAATGTGATGTATTCCCCGTTGTGTAAAAGTCGAATTCCATTTGGAGCATTTGCGTCTTCGATCACAAAGCCATTGTTGCCCTGAACAAAATTTATATTTGTTAATCCAGCAGTGGCGTAAATATCATTTAGCGTATCTGCTTTGCCTTGTGTTAGTTTTGCTGCGTTATACGCAACCAAGGTGTAAAAAGGGAAACTCCTGAAGTCTGGAATGTTTGCAATAACTCCTTTTGCTCCGTTGTTTAATAAGGCAACTAGAATAGAGTCAATGGAATTGGAAAAACTTGTTGGTGTCGCAATGCTTCCAGTCGCACCACCTTGACGAGCATATTCGTAAATATCTTCTAGGCCTAACCAAGCTGAAAAAAAAGTAGCGTTGGAATTTCGCGCGTCTTCTATCGCTGTTGACAAGCCAGGGTTAGAAGCGATACGATGATAAAAAGGATTGGTGTTTTGGTTGACGAATAAACTTCCAAGTGTTGGTGAAAACAACTCTTGCATAGTAGCAAACGGAACAGAGAAGTTGCAATTTGAATTATTAAATGAATTAGCAAAATAAGTAAATCCAGCGCCTCTGCTGATAGAATCTTTAATTGGGCCAAGTGCAATTAAACCTTGGCAATCTGTTTTGTAATTAAGTTTTGATGCAGTAGCGTACCAACTTTCCCAAGGTTTAGAATTCCATCCACAACCATTATTATCTGGCACTAATTGTTGAATAAATTCGCCACCGCCAACTAATTTAAATTGCCTTGCAAGTAGTGCCGGAATACAACGCTCTTGGCCATCGTGATTGAGCGCTCCGTCTTGGTAACCTGCCATAAATCCACCTCCGACCGCAATACTTTTGGTAAAAATTGCCTCTCCCGCACCCGGAGTAGGAATGTCCATGTTGGGCTTGCAATTTGTAAGTAGAATTGCCAACGATAAAAAAAATAAGCAGGAGGCCTTCATTATAAATAGTTCAATTATGGGCTAAGTTAGGATGTTTCCTTACAACAAGATTGTTGTTTCTATTTTAGATAAGAAGGAAAGGGGAAAAACAACATTTACTTATTTTATAAGACTTACTTTACCTTGGAATGCATATTTTTTATTTAGCCAATCACTAAATGTAACTTTCCAAATATAGGTGTCCATTTGCGCAATATCTTTTCCTTCGTTGGCATGCCCATTCCAACCTTGGTATAAATCAGAAGATTCAAAAATTAAATTTCCCCAACGATCAAAAATAATCATGTGAAAAGTGGAAGGCTGGAAGCCGCTTCCGACGGGCATAAATAAATCATTTATCCTATCTCCGTTTGGTGTGAATGCATTGGGACTAAAAAAAGTATATTCAGGGCTAATGTAAATTTCTCCCGTAATTGTGTCCGCACATCCGAATGAATTGGAGACAATTAATGTAACCATATATGCTCCTGTATCATTGTAGGTATGCGAAGGGTTTTGTAAGGTTGAACTAGATTGTGTTGAATCGCCAAAGAGCCAAAGCCATGAATTTGAATTTGTGCTGTTGTCTACAAAGTCAATTACAGGATCGAGCTCTGATGCGGTGTCAGGATTCGTATTAAAGTTTGCAATTGGTTGTGGATAAACTTGTACCATATTAGAGTGAGTAACTGATGCAATACATCCACTTGCATCAGTAATTATTAAATTAACGGAATATGTTCCTGCATTCGTATAGCAGTGCGTTTCATTGCAATTTGTAGAGCTTGTATTGTCTCCAAAGTTCCAAACACATGAAACAGATGTTGGGGATGTGTTGGTGAATTGAACGCAAATTGGAGCACAGCCGGTGGTGTCTATTCCTGTAAAGGACGCAGTAGTTCCAGAGCTCGAATTAATGGTTACGCTGTCTGAAATTAAACAACCATTTGCGTCAATAACGCTAACTGAATAAGTCCCGCTGGCAAGTCCATTTGCTGTAGCGTTATTTCCACCAGTTGGAAGCCAGGTATAATTAAAAGGGGCCGTACCACCCGATAAACTTGCTGTGGCGCTACCGTTGTTTTGGGCGCACGAAGTATGTATTACGTTTATTATTGATGAAGTTAGGGTGTTCGGTTGAGTAATTGTTATTGATTGTGTTGTAACACAACCATTAGCATCTGTAATTGTGCAAGTATAACTTCCGGCTACAAGTCCTGATAGGGAAGCTGTTGTTTGTCCAGCAGGTTGCCATAAATAAGTGCTGCTGCCAGTACCACCGGTAATTGTGGCTGTGGCGCTTCCATTCGCCATTCCAAAACAAGCAACATTTACTTGGGTTATGGAAAGTAAAAGAGCCGGCGGTTGTGTTATAATAACCGTCTGTGTGCTGGTACAATTATTTGCATCGGTAACGGTAACGGTGTAGTTTCCTGCAGCTAAACCATTTGCTGTAGGGTTATTTCCTCCTGATGGCGCCCATGCATATGCATAGGGAGGTTGACCACCACTTACAGTTACAGTTGCAGCTCCATTAGTACCTCCATTGCAAAGGATATTTGTTTGCGCTGTAAGTGTTACCGTATTTGAAGAGGAGCTTGTAACAATTATTGTTTGTGTTGAGCTACATCCATTCGCATCTGTTACCGTGCAAGTGTAAGTCCCCGCGCTCACGCTTGTAATTGTTGGAGTTGTTTGTCCTGCTGGTTGCCAATTATAAGTAAATGGACCTGTTCCAGTTGGTGTTGCAGTTGCAGTTCCAGTTGAATTATTACAAAGGGAGGGCGTAGAAGACATGGCAATTGTCATATTGCCAGGTGAAATGGTTACCGTAATTTGATCTGTAACTACAATAGGGCCACTACAGGTTTGGTTGGTTACTTGCGCAGTATAAGTTGTTGTGTTTGTAGGACAAACCACAAACGTTTGAGAATTACTAATGACATTATTGGCGGGATCAAGCCATGCAAAGGTATAATTAGGGGCTCCCGTGGGCATGAATCTCTTTCCGTCGTTATTTGCGTTCCATATCGTGGGGAAATTTCTTCCCGCAACAGTATAGGCAATTGTTCCTGTTGCATTTTGAATTCCTTCAATGGCAGCTCCTCCATTCCAAGCACTACAAGTTGTTTTTTCTCGAATAAAAACGTCTATGATATTTGTATTTTCATGTAAAACTAATTGGGAAGAAGCATTTAATGAGGTGCAATTAAACAAGGCAACAGAATCCCAGGAAATGACCAACTCCCTGCAAGGTGCTGTTCCGTAAATTGAGTAGTTGATATCTGATGAAGAGTTAGGCATTCCAATTACGGGCACAGATGGATCAATATCATGAAATGGCGCCATAATAGAGTTCATCGGGTTTGTATTGGTTGGATTAGCAGCTGTTATTGGCCATTGACAATATCCATTTGCTTGTGAAATATCAAATGTGATTAATGCATTAGACCCTATAAGAAGTTGGCTGTAGGTGTTTCCAAAAAATTGAAAACAAAATGGCAGTGTTATAACATTAGACCAAGTATCGTCAATATTTATTAGCACCGAAGTGCCGCCGTGGAAAGGGTAAGGTGCATAAGGAATATTACTGACGCTGTAAGTTGATGTGCCAACTGTCCCTTGTACTGTTGCAGAAAGCGTTGTACAGCCGCCGCAGATTGTTACATCCGGACCAGCATTGACCTGTGGACAAGCACTTGTTTGTCCACTTAGACTAAGTGAAAAGAAGTTTAATAAAAGAATAAAATAGAATAAAAGCAGTCTCATTTATTAGTACTTCAAATAAACAATATAGGTAAAGATAATTAAAAAGAAAATGTTAGGCCTCGGCTGTTGTTTTTAAAATATTTTTTCGTTGTTACAACATTGTATAATCCTCTTCGTTTCTTTTTTATTAACGTTAACGCTCAACTAGTACAGAAGTTTCATTTCAAAACCTTTAAATATGAAAAAAGGATTAATTTTTATTCTATTTCTTGTCGCTCACACTTCCGTGAAGTCGCAAATTGCTACCGCCTTAGAGCTTCCTAAGATTTTCAATAGCGCACTTGTTGATTCGACGGAAAAAACAGAACGTTTGGCTGCCATCTATTTTCACGAGCAAATAAACAAATATCGTGCTAGCAAGCTCAAAAAGAAACTTGGTTGGAACGATACTTTGTGGTTGGCTGCCAGAAATCATTGCAGTTGGATGATGGAGAATAATAAACTTTCTCATGAGGAAAAAAAGGGAACAAAATTATTTAATGGGTATGGCCCGGGTGACCGCTATCTGTTTGCTTCAAGAAATACGGGGTCTTGTAGTTGGTCAGGAGAAAATGCCCTTTACAACTTTTCGCATCCTGGTGAGCTAAGTTGTGAAGTAAACGCCCGTCAAATTGCAGATTATTCCTTTAATCAATGGAAAGATTCTCCAGGGCATAATAAAAACATGTTGAATGCGTCGAGTGTTTTACATGGCGTCGCATTTCGAATTAATGGAGGGGTAGTGTGGGCAACGGATTTGTTTTCTTCTAAACCGGGGTATTCTCCAATAGCAGAAAAACCTACTTTGGTTTTTATAAATATTAATTTGGCTTCCGATGGATTAGCTTCTGATACGCCAGCCCCAGTTAAACCGGAAAATGTGAATGCTATTAGTAAACCGGCATCTTCAGCTACTAAAAACAAGAAGTTTGTTTCTGCTAGCACGAAATTTATAATGTTGGATATCAAACAAACCAGTACCGATTTAAAATTGGCACTTCATTCTTCTGCACTAAAAAGTAATAAAGGAATGTCAAAAGCAGCACAGCGACACGCTGAGTATATGGCGGCAAATTCTAGGGTTACACACGATGAGAAAAAACAGAAAAGGAAATATTACGCAGGAAGCCCACAAAAAAGAATTGTAAAAGCTTCGCGCGGGGTAAAATTAATTCGAAGACGATCAACCCAGTATATAGAAAGCGTAGCTATGGTTACGGCCGATGCGGCAGCATTCAACATCAATGAACTCTCCAAGAAAATTTTGGAAGCGCTTGATCAAGAAAAAGCTGTGACAGCAGAAAATTTGATTTCAGTTGGCTATGGCGTTGCTGTTACTCGTTCAAAGAATGAGATGAAAATATATGTTGTGCGAGAAGCAGCTAGCAAGCGCTAAGTATAGACAGACACTAATTAGCTATTAATCTTCTGTTTCTTTGTCCAAGTGCTGTTGTACAATATCAATGGCATTGGTAATTACATCGCTGAGTGCCGTAATGAATGTTCCTTCTTTTGCAATGTTGATGGCATGTTTAATTGCATCTGTTTCTTTCGGTATGATTTCGTAGGTTACCTTTTTATCTTGTTTCGTAATTCCTTCAATAATTAAATTTATTATTTCTTCTTCGGTTCTTCCTCGTAAATGTTTCTCTTGGCGGATGATAATATGGTCAAACATCCGCGCAGCAATTGTTGCACAATCTCTAATGTCTTCATCTCGGCGGTCGCCCACTCCTGCAATGATTCCTATCTTATGATTTGAGTTAACACTGAGCAAGAAATCCTCTACGCCTAAATAACCCGAAGGGTTGTGAGCGAAATCAATCAGCACTTTAAAATTTTTGAAATCAAAAATATTCATTCGCCCAGGCGTTTGTGCAGCCCCTGGAATAAATGTGGTCAGCGATAATTTTATGTCTTCGGTTTTGAATCCCCACAGATAACTTGCGAGTGTAGCGGCAAGAACATTGGCAATCATAAACTTTGCTTTTCCATTAAGTGTTAAAGGTACATGAGTCGCTTTTTCCACGCGAATTTTCCAATCACCTTTTTTAATTGTTACAAAACCATTTTCATAAATTGCAGCTACGCCTCCCTTTTTGCAATGGTTTATAATAACATCGCAATTTTCATTCATACTAAAATAAGCAACTTTGCAGTCGAGTCCAGCAGCAAGCAGCACACAGTTTTCGTCTTCTGCATTTAAAACTGCCCAGCCATCTTTTTTTACACTATTTACTACAACAGCTTTTACGCGCGTTAAGTCTTTTAAGTCATTGATATCAGCAATGCCTAAATGATCTTCTTGAATATTTGTTATTATTCCAATATCGCAACGACTGAAACCCAAACCAGAACGAAGAATTCCACCACGCGCCGTTTCTAGCACTGCAAATTCTACTGTTGGGTCTTTTAAAATAAATTCAGTGCTCATTGGACCAGTGGTGTCGCCTTTTTGTAGCAAATGATTTTGAACGTAAATTCCATCGGATGTTGTAAACCCAACTTTGAATCCATTGTTTTTTACGATGTGTGCAATTAATCGAGTTGTAGTTGTTTTACCATTTGTACCCGTTACAGCGATAATTGGAATGCGTGATGGTTTTCCTAAAGGATAAAGCATATCAATCACCGGCGCTGCTACGTTGCGAGGCAAACCTTCGGAAGGCGCTAAATGCATACGAAATCCTGGAGCTGCATTAACTTCTAATATAACTCCACCATTTTCTTTCAATGATTGTGTTAAGTTTTTTGCCATGATATCAATACCACAAACATCCAATCCAATAACACGAGAAATGCGTTCTGCTAAAAATATATTTTCAGGATGCATCATATCAGTAACATCAATCGATGTTCCACCTGTACTTAAATTTGCAGTTGATTTTAAGTAAACAACTTCTTTAGCTGGAGCAACTGTTTCTAAGGTGTAATTTTTCTTTTCCAACAAATCCATTGTATCTCTATCAACCGTAATTTCTGTTAATACTTTTTCATGGCCATATCCTCTTCTTGGGTCTCTGTTTGTTTCGTCAATTAATTCTTGAATGGTTTGTTTTCCATCGCCTATTACATTCGCAGGAACACGTTGAGCAGCTGCTACTATTTTATTGTCAATTACAAGAACTCTAAAATCGAAACCGGTAACAAATTTTTCTACAATTACTTTTCGAGAATATTTTTGAGCGAAAATCATTCCTTCCAATGCTTCTTCAATAGTATTCACATTAATGGAAACTCCTTTCCCGTGATTTCCATCTAATGGTTTTAAAACAATTGGATAGCCAATTTTCTTTATAGTAAGCGCTAAATCTTCTTCATCAACACAAATTCCACCTTTGGCAACCGGAATAGAAGCAGCGTCTAACATTTGTTTCGTTTGTTCTTTATTACAAGCGATATCAACGGCAATGCTACTCGTTTTACAAGTAATCGTAGCTTGAAAGCGCATTTGATTAACACCATAACCCAATTGAACCAATGAGTTTGAACCCAATCTAATCCAAGGTATGTCACGCGCAACAGCTTCGTCAACAATACTTCCGGTGCTGGGTCCAAGTCGTACATCTTCACGGATCTCCCGCATTTTTTTAAGATCAGCTTGCAAATCATAAGCGATGTTATCAACTAATGCTTGAGCAATATTCACTGCTGATTCAGCAGCAAAAAGACCAACTTTATCTTCTACATAACTAAAAACGACATTGTAAATTCCAGGCGTTTTTGTTTCGCGAGTTCGGCCAAATCCAGTTTCCATTCCTGCAAGCGATTGGATTTCAAGGGCAATGTGTTCAATAACGTGTCCCATCCAAGTTCCGCGATCAATTCTTTCAAAAAAACCACCACGTTTTCCTTCAGAACAACGGTGTTCAATCATAGTAGGAAATAGGTGCTCTAAACGCTCCCTAAATCCTGGAATCTTATTTGTAGGAAGCGCTTCTAGGTTTTCTAAATCTAAGCGCATTTGAATTAATTTTTTGCGACTTACGCTCCAGATATTTGGCCCTCGTAGGGCTTGTACACTTAGTATTTTCACAAACAAAAAATTTAAAATTTAACTTATTCGAATCTTAGGCCGTAAGATATAGCAAATATTTTTTATTTTAATGAACAAAAAGACATTTTTGCTGATATCTAAGGTATGGGTATTGATAACTCTATGTTAATGTTTGATTGTTTTATTGGTTTTATAGATATTTTTATGCCATGAATATAAAAGGCAAGCTCATTGTAATTGGGGGGGCTGTTGACAAAGGAAGTTTTTCGGAGAAAAACTTTGAACTACAGGTAGAAAAGAACCTGAATTTTTTTGAAACAGGAATATTAAAGAGACTGATTTTAGAGTCAAGATACAAGGAAGATTCTGTTGTTGAAATCATTACTACGGCGTCAAAAATTCCTCGCGAAGTTGGGACGGAATATGCAAAAGCATTCCAATATCTTGGAGCCAAAAATGTTTCGGTAATGCATATCGAAAAAAGAGACGAAGCGCACAATCCTGATTTAGAAGAACGGATTAGAAATGCAGATGTTGTCATGTTTACCGGCGGCGACCAGTTACGCTTAACTACAATCCTTGGCGGGACAAAAATTCATAATATAATATTAGAGAAGTATCAAAATGAAGACTTTGTTTTTGCGGGTACATCGGCAGGTGCTGCGGCCGCATCGAGCAGTATGATTTACCAAGGGTCGAGTAGCGAAGCCTTGTTGAAGGGAGAAGTGAAAATTACCAGTGGATTGGGTTTGATTGACGATGTAATTTTTGATACACACTTTGTGCATCGTGGAAGAATAGGACGACTTTTTCAGGCCGTTGACAGCAATCCTAAAACACTGGGAATTGGCTTAGGAGAAGATACAGGTTTGCTGATTACCGATGGTCGATACATGAAAGCAATAGGTTCGGGCCTGGTAATTTTAGTAGATGGCCGATTTATAAAGGACACAAATATTACCGAGGTGGAAATGGGAGAACCCATATCCATTAAAAATTTAGTCGTGCATGTAATGAGTCAGGATGATCATTACGATTTACAAAAACATGAAATGACAATTCATGTAACGGAGCACGCACAGTAAAAGTATTAATTTAATTTTAGGAAGAAATTTCCATTTTAATTTTACGGTTTTTGATTTTTTCAGAACTTATTTTTTCTAAGGTCTTTAAAATCTTACTGCTTTTAATTGCAGCATAGGCCGAATGATCAAGAACATCAATTTTTCCTAACTCTTCTTTTTGTAGGCCGCCTTTTTGTAAAAGCATTCCAACGATATCCATTTTATTGATCTTGTCTTTTTTCCCAGCAGCAATGTAAAGTGTTTTCCATTCGCAAGATTTTGGTTGTATGAATTTGTCAGGAAGGGTTTCAAGTTCGGGTTTGGTTTTTAAGAAGGGAGGGAGATAATCCTTTTCTTCTAATAGAAAATAGGCAGTTCCGTTGGCATGCATTCTTGCTGTTCTGCCATTTCGATGAATCATGATATCTTCTGTTGTGGGTAATTGGTAATGTATGATTGCATCAATTTCAGGTATATCTAAGCCTCGTGCAGCTAAATCGGTTGTGAGTAATAATTGAATGCTTCCATTTCTTAATTTAATGAGCACCTTTTCTCTATCAATTTGATCTAATCCACCGTGATAAATTCCATGTTCAACATTTCTGCTTGTAAATAATTCGCTAATGCGTTCTACGGCGTCGCGGTGATTGCAAAAAATAATTTTGGATTGGGCATCTAACTTTCCAATCAGCAAAAGCAATGCGCTCAGTTTATCAAGCCCTATCGCTCTCACTTCTTTAATTTTTAGAGAAGCATTTGTTTGTTGTGCAGCATTTTTTGTGTAATTAAGTTCTATTGGCTTATGCAAACGGACAAATTCTGGAATTTCTTTTAATGGTGTTGCTGAGGTAAGAATTCTTTTCTGAAGTTTTGTAAGTTGTTGGATGATGAAGGACATTTCTTCTTTGAATCCAAATTCTAATGACTTATCAAATTCATCAAGCACCAGCGTGTGTGTTTCTCTTATTACTACATTTTCATTTCGAATGTGGTAGGCAATTCTGCCAGGTGTTCCGACGAGTACATCGGGTGGATGTTGGAAATTGTTTTTCTCAATACGAATGGCATGCCCGCCGTAGCAACAGTTGATTTTATAATTAGTGCTCATCTGTTTAAATACAGATTCTATTTGCAATGCGAGCTCTCTCGATGGAACGAGGATTAACACTTGCACGCCCTCTTTTTTATCAGACAGCAATTCTAGAATAGGGAGAAGAAAGGCGAGTGTTTTTCCGGAGCCCGTTGGGGAAATTAAAATTAGGTCGTTGCCCTTAGGAATAAGGTCGAGCGCGGCCTGTTGCATTTCGTTTAGTGTTTCTATTTTGAAATTGGCAAGAATCGATTTTAGTGTCATTGTAATTTAGAAATAAATGTCGAAAAGGGGTTGTTTTCGAATACGAATGACAAAGGTATAGATTTTAAAATGAAGGGGATTGGCAATAAAAAGCAGCTTTTTCAGTACTTTATATAACATGTAAGGATATTAAATTACCAAAATATTTTTTTATAATTAGATTTTATTTGTAAGCAAAAAATTGAAAAATATAATCATAATGAAAAAGTTGATTTTAATTATTTTTTCAATTGTATATTTTAGCGAAACTAATAATCCGCAAATACAACTAATAATTTTAGCTAATTATAATATCTCACAAAGATTTTTAAAAATTGCTGCCTACCAAATTCCTCCAATTCAGAATTTCTTTTCCGGTAGTTCTTTTTTGATTTTGCTCACCAGCATATAACAAAACTGATTTTTCGGCTCCGCTTAATTTGGACCAATACTCAATATTTTTAAAGAACTCAGCGTTTAAAGTTTTTCCCGATTTAATCTCTATTGGTACTAATTTACCTCCATTATCTATAATAACATCTATTTCATGCCCCGTTTTATCCCTCCAATAATAAAGATTAATTGGTAAGCCTGCGTTTGTTCGTTTTTTGATTAGTTCTGTTACAACCATGCCTTCAAAAATAGAGCCTCGTAAAGGATGCGTTTTCAGTTGTGAAACATTTCTAATTCCTAATAAATAGCAAACCAATGCTGTGTCGTAAAAATAAACTTTTGGTCTTTTAACGATTGTTTTATTAAAATTTTTAAAGTGAGGTTTTAGAAGATAAATTATAAAACTACTTTCCAAAATTCCTATCCATGATTGAATTGTTTTGACATCTACACCTGTTTCTACAGCGAGTGCACTATTGTTTAATTCTTGTCCAGATCTTCCTGCAAGAAGTTTAACGAAGCGTTCAAAAACAATAAGATCTGTGATGTTTTTTATTTGCCGCACATCTTTTTCAATATAAGTTCTAATATAATTAGGACACCAGTCTAATGGTGGAATTTCCTGATCATAAATTGGCGGATAGAAGCCCTTCAACATAAGCTGATCGTCATCTTTAGGCAATAATTTTGATTTTTTTAATTCTTCAATTGAAAAGGGTAACAAATTAATGTAACCAACTCTACCCGCAAGAGTTTGCGAAATATTTTGCTGTAATAAAAAATTATTAGAACCAGAGAGAATGAATAATCCTTTTACTTTCGAATTATCTAAGATCTCTTGTAAATAAGAAAACAGTTCAGGTGTACGCTGCACTTCATCTAAAATAGCACCTTTGGGATATGAAGCTAAAAAACCACGCGGATCCTCCAAAGCAAAGTTTCTTGTTTCCGGATTTTCAAGAGAAAGATATGGCTTCCCTTTAAACACTTGTTTTACCAAGGTTGTTTTTCCTGTTTGTCTTGCTCCAGTTACGGCGACTGCTTTAAATTTGGATGCTAAATCCTTCAGCTTGTCTTTTGCAGTACGTTGAATCATAAAACAAAGATATGGAATTATTTGGAATCTGAATCCAAATAATTCCGAATTTGGATTCGATAGAAGCTGGAATCCCTTCGCCTATAAATAAAAAAAGCTTTTGATAGTTAGGAGCGTAAGAGGTTGTGGTCTCGGCAGGAGAGCGAACATCGTTCGCGATGCTTCTGTCAAAGACAGAACACGATTCCTGTATTATATTTTGATAATCAATGGTTGTGGACTCCGCCGACATTTTTTCGAACTCTTTTAGGAAGGATTTAGAGATTTTGATCGCTTTAAGACTCCTTATTACCGAAGGTAAAAAACTATAATATGGGGTTTTTTCTCATGTATAGTATTTATACATGAGAAACCGGTCAGGTATAGAATTATTAATTATCTTTACATGATAATCGTATCAGGTAAAAACGCTTTACATGACAAAAAGTAAAAATAATACAGTTCCCGAAAGTGAAAAAGCATTCAATAATTTGCCTTTTTTACCACCCCCTAAAGACAAAATTGAAACGGTAAAAGTTTTAAGGCAATTGGTAAAATCTTCAGTTGCTTTGGCAGAATTAAAAGGAATAGTAAACATTTTACCAAATCCGGAAATTTTGCTTAATGCAGTTATTTTGAAAGAAGCTAGAGCTAGTTCAGAAATAGAAAATGTAATAACAACACAAGACAAATTATACCAAGCGCTTTCTGCTAAAGGTATTCAAATAGATACAGCCACAAAGGAGGTTTTGCGATACCGCGAGGCAATGCTTTACGGAGTGAACTTTATAAAGAAGAAGTCATTTCTAACAACAAATGCAATTATTGAAATTCAAAAAATACTTGAAGAAAATAATGCAGGAACAAGAAAATTGCCAGGTACTGCTCTTAGAAATGCATCAACTGGAAAAGTGATTTATACACCTCCTGACAATTTGGATGCTATAAATAGACTATTGAGAAACTACGAGCAATACATAAATGAGGAAGATGATGTCCCACACTTAATAAAAATGGCTGTTCAACATTATCAATTTGAAAGCATTCATCCTTTTTACGATGGAAACGGGCGTACTGGAAGGATAATAAATATTTTATGCTTAATAATGGGTGGACTACTTGAAAATCCTGTATTATTTTTAAGTGGTTATATTATAGATAACAAATCAGATTACTATAAATTGTTACAAGAAGTTAGAACGAAACAAAATTGGGAAACTTGGATTTTATTTATTTTGAAAGGGATAGAGTCAACAGCAAATGAAACAATCGCTCAGGTTAACAGAATCAATAAATTATTTGATCAAATAAAAGAAAAAGTCCAAAAAAATATTCCTAAAATTTACAGTAAAGAACTAATTGAAATATTATTTGAGCAGCCTTATTGTAAAAGCGAATATTTAGAAAACAGATTAAGTATTTCGAGAATTACCGCATCAAAATATCTTAAAGAATTGGAAAAAATAGAACTTTTAAAATCCAAAAAGGTTTGGAAAGAGACACTTTATATAAATACGGAATTATTTAACCTCCTGAAAAAATAAACTCAAAAGTTCGAATCCCTCAGAGATACTAGGGTAAAAACCTTGATTTTCAAAAAAAGTTCGAACTCTAATTTATAAAAACAGAATCTTTCGAAACGCCAGTATTTACAATAGTTTCATAGGAAATAAAAAAAGGGACAAAACAAAAATATTGCTTTGTCCCTTTAAGTGGTCTCGGCAGGAGAGCGAACATCGTTCGCGATGCTTCTGTCAAAGACAGAACACGATTCCTGCATTATATTTTGATAATTAATGGTTGTGGTCTCGGCAGGAGAGCGAACATCGTTCGCGATGCTTCTGTCAAAGACAGAACACGATTCCTGCATTATATTTTGATAATTAATGGTTGTGGTCTCGGCAGGAGAGCGAACATTGTTCGCGATGCTGCTGTCAAAGACAGAACACGATTCCTGCGCATACATATTTTGATAATTAATGGTTGTGGAGTTCACCGACATTTTTTCGAACTCTTTTGTGAAAGATTTGGAGATTTTAAGTGGCTTAAAGAAAAACATCGACTTTATCAAAGCCTATTAATGGTCCAGTACAAAGCAATACAAGCAATGACACTTGAAACAGGATAAACAATCCTTTCCCTATACCAAACCTTTCCACTAAACCATTTGCTTATTAGAAAATAAGCTAAAAGAATTATGGTAATTTGTCCGAATTCTACTCCAAAGTTGAACGATATCAGTGCATCCCAGAAATTATTTGATGGAAGACCGATTTCTTTCAATGCACTAGCAAAACCCATCCCGTGAATAATTCCAAAGAAAAAAATAATAATCAATCGCCAAGCGTTTACTTTACTATGAACAATATTCTCAATTGATGCAAAAAGAATTGACAAGGCGATCAGAGGTTCGACAATATTTGAATTGGGCATTATGAATCCTGATGCCGTCAAACCCAAAGATAGGCTGTGCGCCAATGTAAAAACAGAACATTGTATGATCACTGACCTGACATTCGAATTAAGAAAAAATATGCTGAGAATAAAAAGTATGTGGTCAAAACCAAGCGGTATAACATGAGAATATCCTAGTTGAAGATATTGTTTTGCTATTTCGAAAAAATCCATTAAGCTAAATTTATTCCTTTACAAGGTGTACGGTGGTTGTTTTTGAATCTACTTTTATTTTCAACAGGTAGATTCCCCGGGAAAGGTAGGAAAGATTTAGTTCCTCTATTGCACTTCCAGAATAAATTAATTGACCAGTAGTATTATACAATTCACAGCTATGTTTATTTGCTTTTGAATACAAATGAATTGTTGAAGTAAATGGGTTTGGATAAACCAGAATATCACTTTCCAATATTTCATTTTCAGTGACTCCTGTTATTCCTGAAGCATTCCCTCTTACACAAATAAAATAATGCTTCAACGTTTTCAGATCATAAGTTGTTATACCAAATTGTGTATCCAGATACCACGACTTAGTTGTCTGGTTTGGCAACGTTGTTGAAGACCAATATTTTTTAATTCCAATGCCTGGGAAATAAGTAGTGTTTATTGAAGGATTACTTTTACTCTCATCGTTCAAGGATTGCAATTCTTTTATGTTGGGTAAGCGCCAATCAGTCGCTCCTGCAAGTGTAAGTGTGTCTGCGTAAGATAGTGACTGCTCCCAACTTAATGTATCTGAATTAGGGATTTTTTGCCAAATCAAATTTGTAAGATTATCCGTTATGGTTCCGTTCCCATTATCAGTAAAATGATTTGGAATAGAAAAAGGCAATATAACATCTCTAACTGCTCGTGCATGAAACCTTTTTACACCGCCTGCACTAATGGTTTCAGATTTTGGATGATTTCCAATTCCTCCGCCTGCATTGGTTACCCATATCTTTGTTGTATCTCCGTATTGTTTGTCTTTAGTCCACCAATATTCCGCAGCGTTTTTAGTAAATACGATTGTATCCAATGATGGATTCACAAATTGTTCATTAAGAATACTAAAACTTTCATGAGCATCTGGTAATCGCCAGTCAGAATAACCGGCTAAATTCAATGTGTCAGAGTAGTTAACTGCTCGTTCATAAGTCATTTCTCCCCCATCAGTCATTTGCCACATTAATCCTGTAATAGTATCAGTAACTGTTCCATCACCATTAATAATAAAGAAGGGGGAATTAAAAGAAAAGTCATTATCCTCGCCAAAAGTAGCAGTATAACTTACATTTTCTCCTGTATCGGGCAAGCGATTCATCGTTTTTAGTACACTTTGACCAAGTGATAAAAAAGAAAGAAAAAAGAAATACGCAATAGACAATGTATGCTTCATTAAATTTCTTTTTAGAAAATTTTTTAATTATTGAATGATCAATTTTTTCACAACCTGATCATTTCCTATCGTTATCCGCACGGAATAAATACCTGAAGGAAAAGTTGCTGTAGAAAATGTATCCGTATATTTATTTGTTTCAAAGACCATCTCTCCTAATTCATTAAAAATGATAATCTTTTTTATGTCAGATACAAGGAGGTTATCGTCAAAATGAAGACTAAACTGTCCTTTTGCAGGATTCGGATAAAGCTGAATTCCACTTTTCCCTGATTCATTTTTATTGATTCCGGCAGGACCTGTTACTGTCTTTCTCACTGTTACTTCGTTATCTAAGATCAAATTGGTAGACCAAATAAATTGACCTGTTGTCCAAACTGTAGGAAAATTAGTATATGCCTGTATTCCACTTACACCAACAGTGGCAGGTGTAAAAAGCGTAGCGTTTGGCCAACCGGAATCATTGAATCCTACAGTATTCCATGCAGAAGGCAATTGATAATGTATTGCATAACAACTACCATTGCAAGTTGTATTAGTAAGAGCTGTTGCAGAGGAGCGAGTACTATCCGCTAACTCCACAATTGTGGAAAGATCCTGGACAGGTGCAATATAAAAGGTTTGAGCTTTCCAACTGGCGTCTGTAACAGTCCCGTCACTAAAACTTGCAATGAAACCACCATCTCCAGAATGATATGGATTTCCCCCATTAAGTTCTGTACCAACTCCCAAATTTTCTTCCCAATCAACAAGTTTAACTGCAACTGTGTATGGATACGAAACTTTGAATTTCACAACACAGGAATTAAAAGGTGTATAAGGAACAGGGTCTACTCCTACCAATACGCCATTGATATAAAGTTCAAAATAATTATCCCCAAAAATATAAGCTGTGATCACAGTACCTGTAGGATCAATAACTGTTGTGGGCACTGCCGCTAAATTTACAGCAGCGATATTTGCCGGAGTCACTCCGCTGCATTGGTTAAAGAGATCAGGCAAATGAGGTCCTGTTGTAAACTGAGTAACTGCAGGAACGGTCCACACTTTACTATCCGTTGATGTAATCGTACCAACATCTGAAATTCTTGCACCGGCACATCCCGGGAAAATATCACTTACAACTGTTGTTGCTAATCCTTGAGACACAGAGCCTGTTCCCACATATTGAGCAAAGACACATGTCGGAAAAATAAATAATAAACTAAAAACTTTTTTCATCGTTTTTTTATTCTGATTTTTTTATTGGACGACCAATTTTTGTGATAATGCATATTTCGGAAATTGGATCTTCACAAAATAAATTCCTTTGGCTACATTTTTCAAATCAATATTCTGAATAAAGTGTTCTGATGTGTAGATCAAAGAACCGTTATAGTTATAGATTGAAACAGCCTGAACATCTTTTTGTTGAATTCCGTTAGCTAATTGTAAAGAAAGGTTACCATCTCCCGGATTCGGGTAGATCAACAAGTCATTGTTTTCGAAGGTCGATTCTTCAATACCGGTTGGCAAAACACATTGAACAAATCCCGGATACAAAGTATCAGCATAATTTGTTGGCAAATAGGTATAATATTTAAATTCATAACTACCTGGTGTAACCCAATTGTATACAATTGAATCTGTAGCTGAACTTAATGTATAAACAAGGGTGTAACCATTATTAGCAGCATTTGGCTGACAAGATGTAATTAAAGCTCCTGCTAATGGAGTTCTTGATGGACGTATTGGTGAAGCGGCTGCCTGTGGAATAATTTGATGTGTTGCATCTTCTGTTACCTGACCAACCATATTTCCAACCATATATGGAGCTCCAGCAGTTCCATGATAATGATATACACCATCTGTTCCATAATGTCCGTGATTCGCATCCAATGTAGCCATTGCAGAACCATCAGGTTCAACAGCTCCATAAACTGCAAATCCATCCAATGCAAATGCTATTGGTGATGTTGCTGCAGTATAACTATATAAATGCAAAGGTGCAGTATGATAATGGTAATCATCAGCTCTTCCGCAATGTCCACCATAATTATCCAATTGTCCGTCAAGAAATGCATCTACTCCGGCATTTGTAAAAGGATTGAAGATGGCGATACCGTTAACGGCAACAGCAATTGCTCCTCTTGTAAAATGCGTAGGATCAACAGGAACAGGGGTGGCAGCCACTACAGGATTCAAAGGGATACTCCAAGGATTACTTCCGGTATAACATTGCGGAATAGGCACCTGTTGTTGCCAACCATGATTTGAAATCCCTACCATCATTCCATGGGTAGTTGGGATTCCTTTTGATTCAACATAAAAATAGGTAGCGTCCCAATGCGTATAAACATTTGGTTTAAATGGTGCAAAAGCCGAATCAACAAAAGTAGGACTAGTAGTTGACATCATTGCATGAAATGCCTTGTCCTTGAAACTAAAAAAAGACAATACGACCCCTACAGACAAAACCGGATAGAGATATTTCAATTGTTTTTTCTCCGCAAAGAAGAAAATATAAAACCCGAATGCACCAAGAATAATTGATATGATCCAAAATTTTCTATCAAAAAAAGATTCTTTAACCAAAGATTTTGAGTTGTTAACCTCAAGTTGATCATTCAATTCTTTTACCCATTCATTTTTTTTCAATGCAAATTCCTGATCCCCGTTCGAAAAAGAAGAAATCGGAAAATGAACAATATTATTATTAGCATCTTCTATGTATACATTATTATTTTTTAACATATAAAAAGTACCATCCACAGTTTTATTCTCTTTTGAGATAATCCAGTGTCGAAGTATCACTTTATCATAATTAATTGTGTGAGCTGTTATTACAGTGCTAACAAGGATCAATACGATTGCAATAATGTTTTTCATTTTCATGGAGTTGTGTTTTAAATTATTCTTCAATTATTTGTAACTTATTTTAACTTTCAAATTTATTAGACGTCTTAAACTAAAAATTCTGGCATTCCTAAAAAAATCTTATTTCCTTTTCGGCTGATCCTCTGGTCTGAAGTAATCTCTGATTTCCTGGACCATTTTTTCAAATTTCTCCAATTGGGCAGGTTTACAAATAGTTTTTAATTCCTGCGCTTGTTCAAATCGCAACAATTCCATCTTGTACTCATTATCCGCTATTCGTCTTGCTAAGTTCTTTACTTCAGCTTCATCAGAAATCTTATTGAACATAACTAGATTCATGGAATCTCTTTCATTGCGTATTGTTTCTCCTACCACTTTTTCCTTTTCAAAAAAGGAAGTCCGGAGTTCTCTGATCTTATTAACCTGACCAACGGACAAGTCAAGCTCCTTCTCTAAAATGGAGGAAACATCATGAGGCATATCGGAACCTGGAGGGGGTGGTGGAGGATTACGGAAAACATCTTTCCATAAAAAGATCCCTATCAAAAACATATTCAGCAATGCGAAAAAAATAACAGTGCGAATTAAATATTTATTTTGCTTAAAGATATCCATGGTTTAATTGTTTTGAGAATTAGGATTAACTAGCAATTCTTTAGCAATGACTTGAAGTTCAGTATTTCTTTCATTTTTCTTACCTGCCCCGTTATTGACCACACTGTAAACAAAGCCAACATTAATAAGCACAAAAAGAACAATCACCATGGAATATTTCAAGTTAATCAAACGATTAGACGAATTTCGTTCAACGGCATTTATTTTGGCCATCAACTTTTCATTATAATCTGAAGAAGATTGAATTGTATCCATGGCTTCAAATTCATGAAGCAATTGCGATACCTTATTATTAATTTCTGACTCTTTCATAGTTCTCTAATTTATTGGACGACCTAATTTTGATATTCTGGCACTACTTTTCGTTATTTTTTAAAATTATTTTCAATTCTTCTGATGTTCGCTTTTTGGCTCTATAAACAAGTGATTCAACCGCGATTGATGTGGTATTCATAATCTCAGCGATTTCTGCATTGGAATAACCTTCAATTTTACTCAATACAAAGGCGACTCTTTGATTGTCTGGTAAATTATTCAATACAGTCATCACTTCTTCCATATTCTCCTTTTCATGAAGAGATTTGTCGGGTCTTGAACCACCGGATATCCAATTTGCGAGATCATCGATATGCAATAATTTCCCAAAGGATGTTATGCGCTTTTTTCGATTGCGTTTCTTTATTTCATCGAGACACCTTGATACAGCAATCCTATAGACCCATGTAGATAATTTTGAATCACCACGAAATGACTTGATTGCTTGGTAAACTTCAATAAATACTTCCTGAGAAATGTCCTCTGCGTCCTCTTTGTTTAATAAAAACCTATAACACGTATTTAATACCTGATTACTATGCAGTTTAACCAATAGCCCAAATGCATCTTTATCCCCGGAGTGTAATCGTCTCACAAAATCTTTTTCTTCCATTGGCAATAAAAATGTAATATCCAATCAACTAATTAATATAAAACTTCTCTTTAAAGGTAATTTTAAAAATCAGGAATAAAAAACCTCTTGATTTTTAGACGACAAATTTGAATGATTCTGGCATTATATGGAATAAAAAAAGCCCTTGATTTACAAGGGCTTTAGAGGGTGGTGGTCTCGGCAGGAGAGCGAACATCGTTCGCGATGCTTCTGTCAAAGACAGAACACGATTCCTGCATTATATTTTGATAATTAATGGTTGTGGTCTCGGCAGGAATCGAACCTGCATCAAAAGTTTAGGAAACTTCTATTCTATCCATTGAACTACGAAACCCAATAAGCATGAAAGGAACTATTTTAGCACAACAAATTTTTCCGAAAACAATTCTCCACCTGTGTTTTTTACTGAAATAAAATAAACCCCCGCACTAAATGTTTCTAAATTCAACTTTAAATTATTTCGTAACAAACCAGAACAAATTAATTTCCCCGCCGTGTTAAATACCGTGTAGCTGAACAGCCCTACCGATTTTGTTTCGATAGAAATAAATTCGCTTGCGGGATTTGGAAATATTGAAATCGAAAAGTTTTTGGATAATGCATTTTCAGAAGTAAGTACATTTCCACAAAGCGTATAGTTTCCGCTTGCATAACGATCTTTAGCAGGAATTGAATTTGCATTTAATGTATTGTTATATCCAATCGAGGGATAGACGGATGCAGACGTAAAAAACCAAGGCACCCCAGCATAGAAATAACTAATGTCAGTAATGTTGTTTGTGTTTGTTGGAATACAAGTCCCCGCTTTATTATTTCCAAATTCAAAATTACCGGAACCCGTAATGGTGTAGTTTCCATAAGGGAAAGCCGTACCAGTAATTTCATTCCCAATATAGTTTTGGTTATCACTTGTTGGGTTGTTGCTCATTATTATTCCATACAACTCCGCACGGTTTCTGAAAAATGTATTGTAAGGTCCGTTAATTCCATGCGACGCGTCAACAATAATATTTTGACAAATATTTTCTTCAATCAAATTCATAAATACATAATTACCATGCATCACAATGTCGCCCGCTGAATTACTCGGGAAGCTTGTCCAATTTGGATCCAAAGAGTAATTGAACGCACAAACATTTCCATTCGCACCCGCTTGCACCAACATAGAATGGCGCAGGTGTTTGAAAATATTGTTTTCTATCAAACATTCTCCACTGGTGTATTGCAACACTACACCGTAGGCCTGTCCACCGCCACCATACGCAAAGGCGTCATGGAAATAATTTCCGTAAACGTAACAGTTAGTGCTTTTTGTAAAAACGAGGTGTCCAAAATTACAATTGTTACTTTCAATTCCAGTAACCCAGCAGTCAACAGCAAAATCAAATGCAATATTTGTGGTCTGTCCTACCGACGCGTCCAATCGATTAATTTTTAAACACTCAAGCCCAACGGATTTTCGCATAGTACACTTTTCAATTTTACAGGAGTCGCTCAACAAATAATCTTTGCGAAGCACACTACTAAAATAAACTTTGTTACCTGTAACAGAACTTACTTTTAAAATCTGCCCAACGGTATTGTAAGCCCAACTTGAAAAGACAAGTGTGTTGTTCTGTTGAAATAATCGAATGTAATCGCCTGTGGAAAAACTAGCGGCATTGGATAGTTCTATGAACGAACTGTCTTTTGTGGCATTCGTTAATAATATCCCCGTTGTTAATTGAGCGCTTCCCGTAACTCTTATTAAGTCGCCCACACCATTCAAATTGAATTGTAGTGTTGTTGCTGTTGAGCCGCCGCCTCGCAAAATAATACTATCAGGCAATGCTATTGTACTGTTGAATAAAAATATTCCTGCTGGAAATAAAATAATTCCCGCGTTTCCATTCAAACTTGCAAGAGCAGACTGAAGGGCCAAATCGTTTGGACTTACACCAGTTGCATCGGCTCCAAAACTCATAATGTTAACGATGCTGCTTGGCGGTACCACAACGTGATTGATTCCGGCAAAAGTCCAATTTGTTTTTCGTGCCTGCGAAAGATTTTGCGACATGCAAAAAACGGGAGCAATAAAAAATAAAATAAAATAAATTATGCGCATCATTTTATTTTATAGTTGAACCATTATTAATAGTTGACTTATTTGCCAAAACAAAACTCAATTCTCCTTTGTCATTCTCTGCCATTAATATCATTCCGTTCGACTCTATTCCCATCATTTTTCTTGGAGCAAGATTTATTAAAATAGAAACTTGCTGACCAATTATATTTTCTGGAGCGTAGAATTTTGCAATTCCACTTAATACGGTTCGCTGGTCAATGCCGGTGTCAATAATTAATTTCAAAAGCTTATCGCTCTTCGGCATTCTTTCTGCTGCGATGATGGTGCCAATTCGAATGTCCATCTTCGAAAATTCGTCGAATGAGGTAACGGCTTTTTGTGGCTCCAATGGAAGCGAAGTTTCGTTACCGTCTGCTGCTTTTTGTTCTTGTTCTTCTTGCAATTTTTTTATTTTTTCTAGTTTTTGATATTGAAATTTCAAAAGTTCTGGATCTACTTTAGCAAATAACATTTCAGGTTCACGAAGCTGGTGATTAGCAGGAAGTAGGTTGGTGTTGCTTGCGTCATTCCAATTCATTGCGTCAAGATTCAACATGTTGCGTAATTTGACGGAAGTAAATGGAAGGAACGGTTGACAAAGGATACTTAAGTTTGCACAAATCTGTAAGGAAATATTTAGTATTGTTTTGACGCGTTCCAGATCAGGGTTTTTCCAGGGTTCATTATCTGACAAATATTTATTTCCAATTCGTGCGAGATTCATCATCTCCATTTGTGCTTCTCGGAAACGGTAATTTAAAATTGCATTCCCAATGCGGTCAGGGAATTTTGTTATCTCTGCCAACACAATTAAATCTTCTTTCGTATATTCATTTGCAACAGGAACTTTGCTTGCAAAATTCTTTTGTGTTAGCACCATTGTGCGATGAATAAAATTGCTGAATACCGCCGCTAATTCATTGTTCACCCGCGCTTCATAATCTGCCCAAGTGAAGTCGCTGTCGGATGTTTCTGGAGCAATTGCATTCAGTACATAGCGTAATTCATCTTGTTTGCCAGGCATCTCATCTAAAAACTCATGCAACCAGATTGCCCAATTGCGAGAGGTAGAGATTTTATTATTTTCAAGATTCAAAAATTCGTTTGCAGGAACAGCGTCTGGAAGAATATATCCTTCGTGGGCCATTAGCATGGCAGGGAAAATTAAACAATGAAAAACAATATTATCTTTTCCTATAAAGTGAACCAATTTGGAATCTTTGTCTTTCCAATATGTTTCCCAATTATCACTTTTAGGTTTGCCTCCGTACGAAACAGTATTCCGTGTCTCAGGTTGTTCAAACCATTCTTTACTTGCTGTGATGTATCCAATTGGCGCATCGAACCATACATACAATACTTTTCCATCAGCATTTAGCAATGGAACTTTTACGCCCCAATCTAAATCGCGTGTCATCGCTCGTGGGTAAAGACCTTTTGTTAACCAAGATTGACATTGACCAGAAACATTTGCTTTCCATTCTTTGTGTGAACTAATGTAATGCTGAAGTTTAGGTTGTAAAACATCTAAAGGAAGAAACCAATTATTGGTTGATTTTTTTACAAGCTTAGATCCGGAAAGCATGGAATGTGGCTTGATTAATTCATTTGGCGAAAGCGATGAGCCACAACTTTCACATTGATCGCCGTATGCATTTTCATTTTTACAATTTGGACAGGTGCCAACAATTAATCGATCCGATAAAAATCGCTTTGCGCTTTCATCATAAAATTCTTCCGTTACTTTTTCAGCAAAAATATTTTTATCGTAAAGTGTTTTGAAAAAAGCGCTCGCTGTTTTGTGGTGAATAGGACGACTTGTTCTAGAAAAAATATCAAACTCGATTCCAAGACTTTGAAACGATTTTTTTATTACAGCATAATATTTGTTGACCACCTCTTGTGGACCCAATCCTTCTTTTTGAGCACGAATTGTAATTGGCACACCATGCTCATCGGTACCACTAATAAACAAAACATCTTCTCCTTTGGCGCGCAAAAAACGAACATAAATATCAGAAGGGAGATAACAGCCAGCCAAATGTCCTATGTGAACGGGACCGTTTGCGTAAATAAGTGCTGCTGTAACCGTATATCTTTTTGGCGCTTGCATAAATCCGAAAATAGGGATTTGTTTTTATGTTTACCTTTGATAATGAGCTCAAAGATAATGAAACCATACGATATCATTTGTCCCGCTCACTTGCAACCGAGAGATCGTATTGGTATTTGCGCACCCGCCCGAAAGGTTGGGGCTTTAGAAATGCAGTATGCAATTAAAAAACTTGAAAGCTGGGGACTTGAAGTTGTTTTAGGAAAAAACATTTACTCGTCCCACAACCAGTATTCTGGAACTGACGAAGATCGAACAGCCGATTTACAGTGTTTTTTAAATGACGCAAGTATTAAAGCGGTGGTTGCTGCACGAGGAGGTTACGGTGCTATGCGTATTGTTGATCAACTTGACTTTACAGCATTTAATAAAAATCCGAAATGGATAATTGGCTATAGTGACTTAACCGTTTTGCATTCGCATATACACGCGAATTTTCACACCGCAACTTTACACGCAACGATGCCAATTAATTTTGAGAAGGATGACTATTCTACGGAATCGCTACGAAGGGCTTTGTTTGGCGAATCTATTTCTTATCATGTCCAAGCTCCTTTAGACTTCAAAAATAAAATGGGTATTGCGCAAGGGGAATTAGTGGGGGGGAACCTTTCTCTTATCTATGCGCTGCAAAATTCAAGTTCAGATCTTGACACAGAAGGGAAAATATTATTTCTTGAAGACCTTGATGAATATCTTTATCATATCGATAGGATGGTATTAAGTTTAAAGCGCGCAGGAAAAATTTCTAAATTAAAAGGACTAATTGTAGGCGGAATGAATGACATGAAAGACAATTTGATTCCCTTTGGAAAAAATGCTGCACAAATTATTGCAGAACACGTAGCAGCATTTGATTTTCCTGTTTGTTATGGATTTCCCGCTGGTCACGGGGTAAAAAATTATGCGTTACTGTTTGGTAAGAATGTAAAATTAACTGTAAGTGAAAATGCTTCTGAATTGATGTTTTTAGATTAGAGGAGTGTTGGCACAGGAATAAATTAATTACCAAATGGCAAAAACAGAAAAACAAAAAACGGGGAAGTGGGGAGAGGAAGTCGCAATGCGCTATTTGCGAGAAAAGGGTTTTGAAATAAAAGATCTGAATTGGACATTTCAACACTTAGAGATTGACATTGTTGCAATGGATAAAGATGAATTGGTAATTATTGAAGTTAAAACCAGGGGCTCGGATGCATTTGGTGAACCCGAAATGTTTGTCAATAAAACGAAGCAAGCAAAATTAATCCGTGCAGCCAATCTTTACCTCGACCAGAAAAAGTTAACGAATGAAGTACGCTTTGATGTGATCGGAATTATTAAACAGAATAACGAGTCTGTATTAAAACATATTCCGGGGGCGTTTCAGCCATTTGGGGGTTAATTTTCGAAAAGATAAATCCGAAATTTTTAAAACACCTCACACGCAACTCGTCTGGTATTTTCAGAAGAGCCCATCGTATAATAATGTAAGCATGGGACATTCGCTTTTACCAATTCCTTTGATTGCTGAATGCACCATTTTATTCCTAACTCCCTTACGGCTTTATCATCTTTACACTTCTCAACTTCAGCAAATAATTCTTGAGGAATGTCGATGTGAAAAATTTTAGGTAGCGAAAGAATTTGTTTTTTTGAGGTAAGTATTTTTAGTCCAGGAATAATTGGAACATTAATTCCTGTTGCACGACATTGGGCAACAAATTCAAAATATTTTTTGTTATCGAAAAACATTTGCGTTACAATGTAATCTGCACCAGCATCTATCTTTTCTTTCAGGTATTTTAGGTCTGCTATTAAATTGGGAGCTTCAAAATGTTTTTCAGGGTATCCGGAAACGCCAACGCAGAAATTTGTTGGAGCCATATCCACCACATCTTCATGCATATATTTGCCATTGTTCATTTCTGAAACTTGTTTTACTAAATCAATTGCGTAGGCGTGTCCACTTGGATCTGGAATAAAAGTAGACTCTGTTTTTATGGCGTCACCTCTAAGTAATAAAACATTTTCAATACCCAAAAACTGCAGGTCAATCAGTGCGTTTTCTGTTTCTTCTTTCGAAAACCCACCACAAATAATATGAGGAACAGCATCCACATGGTATCTATTCATAATGGCGGCACAAATACCTACTGTACCAGGACGTTTGCGGATAGAAACTTTCTCAAGATACCCACCTTCTCTCTTTTTGTAAATATATTCTTCGCGATGATAAGTAACGTCTACAAAGGATGGCTTGTATTCCATTAATGGGTCAATTCCTTCGTAGATTGAAGCGATGCTCTTTCCTTTTAGTGGAGGAAGAATTTCAATTGAAAATAAAGTTGATTTTGCTGCTTTTAGATGGTCGATTACTTTCATAACAATTTTAACGGACTTCAAAATTACACAATATAAGGAAACATCAATTTTACTTGCTCAAAATTTAATTTCACAAAACGGCTAAAGCATAAAATTTTTACTTCTACTTTTTGATTACCTTTGCCACCCTTATCGCCAATGAAAAACATACGTAATTTTTGTATCATCGCTCATATTGACCACGGCAAAAGCACCTTGGCCGATCGTTTGCTTGAGTTTACCGGTACCATTTCCAAGCGCGATATGGAAAACCAGGTGCTTGATGACATGGATCTGGAAAGGGAACGAGGCATTACGATTAAGAGTAAGGCCATTCAGATGAACTATGAGCGCAATGGTGTCCAGTATGCGATTAATTTAATCGATACGCCTGGACACGTAGATTTTTCTTATGAAGTTTCCCGGTCCATTGCTTCCTGCGAAGGAGCTTTGTTGATTGTTGATGCGGCACAGGGCATTCAGGCGCAAACGATTTCAAACTTGTACCTCGCCCTTGGAAACGATTTAGAAATTATTCCAGTGCTTAATAAAATTGATTTACCAAGTGCTGACCCAGAAGTTGTAAAAGATCAAATTGTTGACTTGCTGGGCTGTAAGCGGGAAGAAATAATTTCTGCTTCCGGAAAAACAGGAATAGGAATCCAAGAAATACTTGACGCTGTTATTTCACGTGTTCCGCCCCCCCAAGGAGATCCAGAAGCTCCTTTGCAAGCGCTCATATTTGATTCTGTATTTAATTCCTTTCGAGGAATCATTGCTTACTATAAAGTATTGAATGGTGAAATTAAAAAAGGAGAAAAAGTAAAATTCTTTAACACCGGAAGTGAATATATTGCTGATGAAGTTGGAAATTTAAAACTTGGACTAGCACCTCGTGACTCCGTAAAAACAGGAGATGTTGGGTACATTATTTCAGGGATTAAATCGGCGCGTGAAGTAAAAGTGGGTGATACAATTACCTCTATTGCTCGTCCTTGTTTAAAAGGAGTAGATGGATTTGAAGATGTAAAACCAATGGTGTTTGCAGGAATTTATCCAGTTGACACAGACGATTTCGAAGAGCTGCGTTACTCCATGGAGAAATTACAATTGAACGATGCTTCACTCACTTGGGAACCCGAAGCTTCTGCCGCATTGGGATTTGGTTTTCGTTGCGGGTTTTTAGGAATGTTGCACATGGAAATTGTTCAAGAGCGTCTTGAACGCGAATTTAACATGACAGTAATCACAACTGTTCCCAACGTTTCTTACATCGCACATAAAACAAATGGAGAAGTCATTCACATGAATAATCCGAGTGATATGCCCGACCCTTCAACACTTGATTTTATTGAAGAGCCATTTATCAAATCAAATATTATTTCGAAATCCGAATTCGTTGGTTCCATTATCAAGTTGTGTATGGAAAAACGAGGAATTATTTTGAATCAAACCTATCTGACTACCGATCGAGTGGAATTAGTTTTCGAAATGCCTTTAGGTGAAATCGTTTTTGATTTTTATGACAAACTTAAATCCATTTCAAAGGGCTACGCGTCTTTCGATTATACGCCAATTGATTATCGGCAGTCAGACCTTGTGAAGTTAGATATTCTCATTAACAGCGAACAAGTTGATGCTTTATCCGCATTGATTCACCGCACGCGAGCACACGAATTTGGAAAAAAGATTTGTGAAAAATTAAAGGAACTTATTCCTAGGCAGCAATTTCAAATTGCTATTCAGGCAGCAATTGGTGCAAAGATTGTTTCTCGCGAAAACATTTCTGCCATTCGCAAAGACGTAACTGCAAAATGTTATGGTGGCGATATTTCAAGAAAGAGAAAATTGCTTGAGAAACAAAAAGAAGGAAAGAAACGAATGCGACAAGTTGGTAATGTGGAAATCCCACAGAGTGCGTTCATGGCAGTGTTGAAGCTTGACTAAGCTTATCTGAAATAATATTTTTCCTTTATTTTTTTACTCCAAAATAATTTTTTGTACACCTGTTTTGCCAGTCTCAATGTCTGTTAGCGTAAGGATATAAATTCCCGGAGCCTGCCCATTAAGGTTGATGTTTATTTTAGTTCCTGAAATTACTTGCGAAAAAACAACTTGGCCGAGAAGATTGTTCAGGCACACATTTTTATTTCCCTGGTGTTTAGTGGTAATAAAAATTTCACCATTTGTTGGGTTTGGAATTAATTGAAACACAAGCGGACTTAGTGTAAAAATGCCAGCTGACGATTCTACAATTATCGTTTGACTAATGGTGTCGCTGCAACCGCCAGTTGAAATAATAATTTGTAAAATATAAGTCCCTGCGCTATTGTAAGCGTGTGTGGTGTTTGCTCCTGTTCCAATGTTTGAATCGCCATAATCCCAAGCATAAGTTGCGTTGGGTGAATTTGAACTTACAGCATAAGCATTTAAAACTCCTGTATAGGTCGAGTCCTGATAAACAACAGAGCTAGAAAGAACAAAGGTTGTGTTTAAATACAATGCGTTTTGGCTTCCATTGGTCATGTTAACCGTATTCGTTCCGTAGCACCATATTCCATCAGCATCGATTGTTGTGTCAATTGGAAATCCCGTTAAAAATGATCGCTCTTCAAGCGCGCGTATGCCATTTGGCAAGTTGTTTGGTATGATTGTTCCCCAATGGTAATCTAAAGAGTCTACTTTTATCTTGTAAAACATAGCGGTGGTCCCAAAATGTTTTATCATTAGTCCGTCATTTTCAACAATTGCAATTGCAATAGGCCGTCCTGTAGCGGTTGTGTTGTCATAGATACAAATGAAATTTTTTGGTGCGGCATTTAAGGAATCAAATATAGCCGAGCCCTGTGTTGGACTCATTGCTGTTGTTCCGAACGAAAGTACTGTAACGGGATTTAAATCAAAATTTATTCTACTTGCCACACTTGTTCCCCCCGCCCCGTTGTTAAGCATTATTTTCGGAAACAGTATTGTGCCAGGAGTGAATCGCGCACTTCCTGTGGGCTCCACTCCAAACCATCCTTTCAGTTGACCAGTATTGTCTGCTACCAGTGAGTCGTATCCCGTATTGGCCGTCATCGTTGGATTTAATACTCTACGGATTACTGTACTCACAGGATTTATTAAGTAAGGTAAGCCCGCACCGTTTGATGATGTTGATGGATTCGCTGTGTCCATCGCGCAGTAAAAATGATAAGTAGCGTTGGGTGTCAAGCCACTGACTTCCCCCCAAAAATAAAAAGGAACGCGACTATTATTTGTTGGACTATTTCCTTCTATATATTTTGGTACTATCGCATTACTTGCAATTGGTCCTCCCGCAATCAATAGTTGTGGAATTGTAATGAGGAATAAAAGGACTTGTTTTTTCATTTTATTTAATTTTTGCCTCAAAATTATGATTTATAGTCAATCCCACAAATCAGATTCTATATTTTTGAATAGGATAGGTTTAGCTTGTGTGATATTTTGTTTTTTCAACAATTTTTTTTGGATTAAAGTTAAAAGAATGGAAACTTAATATTAAGTTTAAATCCTTTTTAATTTAACAACATAATTTCAAACCAACAACATGAAAAAATTTACACTTTTAGTTACATTTTTAGTTAGCGTAAACGCGCTTTACAGTCAATGCACATCTGGTTCAAGTCTTGGATCTTTGAATGTAACAACTAGTTGGCAAACGATTCCTGTATCGGCAGGCGTTCCTGCATACAGAAGTTTTTCTGCGCAATCTGGCGGAACCTATATTTTTACTTTTTGTCAGGGAGGTGGAAGTTATTCCGGAGACCCCTATTTAACAATTACAGACAACACACCCTCTGCTCAAATTGCTAATGATGACTATTGGATTTCTGTTCAGAAATAACTAATCGCAAAAATTAAAAAAAACAGGTTTCCTTATCGGAGCCTGTTTTTTTGTTTAGCAATTTGTTGTAGGTTTAAAATTAAGTAGTAAATTTCCGTTTCAAATACACACGAAATAATTTTATTAACCACTTTTCTCTTCTAATAAACCCAAATATAAAATGAAAAAAAATTACGCGATTACTTTTGGAATTTTGATGTCAGTTCAAATTTTGACTGCACAAATTACTTACACTTTTACTAATTGTGGAGCAACTGGAAATAATGGACCTACTCAAGGTCAGGTTACAACTGCTTACGCAAGTACAACTTTAGCTGGATTGGTGACAATAGGCACACAAGGAATACAGCAATGGACGGTACCAGGCACAGCAAATTATCATATTGAAACAACTGGTGCGTCAGGTGGATGTGGCGGAGGGATGGGAGCAAAAATTATAGGTGATTTTAATTTAACTCAGGGGCAAGTTATTTTAGTGTTGGTTGGGCAATCAGGATTATCTGCGCCAGCAAATGTTGGTAATGGCGGTGGCGGTGGAACTTTTGTTGTCGCGTCTCCTAATACGCCACTTTGTATTGCCGGCGGCGGTGGCGGTACAGGCCATAACTGTTCAAATGGTAGCTACACAAATATTAGCGGAACAACTGGAACGAGTGGACTTATTGGACAATATGGTAATGCAGGTGCAGGTGGTATAGGCGGCGGCGGCGGCGGGTATAGTACAACTACTGGTAACGGTATAGGTAATGGTGGTGGCGGTGGTGGTTTCAACGGTAATGGCGGAAGTTTTGGAAATGCATTTGGCGGTATGTCATTTTTAAATGGTGGCGTTGGGGGCTTGAATACAGGAGGATTTGGTGGTGGCGGCGGCTCCGATTTATTT